>ERZ1023658.269-NODE-269-length-16363-cov-13.949963_pt1 | contig 16363 bp, 16 predicted proteins | sample MGYA00380339_ERZ1023658 | MGnify/ENA primary metagenome ERZ1023658 (study PRJEB33179, sample SAMN07448981) | human gut metagenome | biome: Human-gut; feature: Human associated habitat; material: Faeces | host: Homo sapiens | place: India: Bhopal | collected... | reverse complement strand
CAAAATGACTCGGATTGTGGAGCTAATCAAGTTTGCCAAGACGGGCGATGCGTAGACAAACCCGCGCCATCAGATCCTTGCGAAAATGTAGAGTGTTTTAACGGCGGTACGTGCAACGAAGGCTCTTGCGACTGCGTAAACGGGTACACAGGTACAAGCTGTGAGATTGCGCCTCAGTGCAATGACTCCAAACCTTGCACATTGCCTAAACAATGTGAAAATTACATCTGCGTTTGCCCGACAATCGCAAATTGTAAAACGCTTAACAACAGCACTTGCGTATGTAACCTTTGCGAGGACGGATTCCGTGTGACTTTGGACGGTAAGTGTGAAGAAATACCGCCTTGTACTGAGGATGAGCAAAGCTGTACTAGTGGCCCAGATCAATGGTGTTGCCCTAAACAAGTCAAAATGGATGATGTCACTTGTGGCACCACTGTAGGGGATTGTTGCATGGGCTCGGAATGCTGTACGTTGCCCAAGAACTGGATTGCGGCAGGCATTAGTGATGCGCCAATTTGTTGCAGTGTCGGCGAAAAGGCGGGGCGTGAAGACATTATGAGCTGGAAGTGCTGTGACGTCAAAAACGCAGAAGTTTTGGTCAGCTCGACGGGCTCAATCAGAAATGATAATTACTGTTGTCCAAAAGGCAGCATTGTATATGATGCATTGAGCACGAAGTGCCTTACGACATGTCCAGAAAATGCGAGCATAGACGTAGTTGAAGGCAACCAAATGGGCAACTCCGTTTGTTATTGCAACGAGGGCTTTAAGTGGAACAGCGAGACAGGTGGCTGCGAGAAAGTTAATACTTGTGCAGACGGTCAAGTCTCTGTCACCAACTATGACTCCGCTGGCAACAACATTGGCACAACGTGTTGCGAAGTGAAGGAAGATTATACGGCAACACATGACGAAGGGGCCGGGACGACAGGAACTTTAAGTAAAAAAGGTTATACTGTTACGGGAGCCATCAACGGCACTTGTTGTGGAGGCTATGCGATCGAGGATTACTATTATACCGATACTGCGACAGGAAGCACAACATGTAATCCTGATCTTAATCTTCATTCTGGTTGTCTTTCTTTGAGCTATCAAGTATTTGTTAATGGCGGCAAAGCCTATTGCGGTCAATCCGTGACAGCTTGGAAAGAGCTTGAACATACTACCGTGAATTTGTATAAACGGTATATCAGTTCATCGAAAGTGTGTCGAACTGTGGGAGAACCGATCCCAATGTGCACGTGTTCAACCTCAGGTGACCCCGCAAATGGTTCTTCATGCGATCCGTAATGCTGTGAGTTAAAATTGGGGGCTCGAAAGAGCCTCCTTTTTTGCTTAAATTTTAGAGTTTCTTTTCCAAGACCTTTTCCTTTGCTGCTATCGCATAGTGATAGTAAAATTTGTAGCGGACCAGCTTCTGATATGTGTTCTTGCCGTTGTTCTGCAAAGGGAAATCCTGTCAATGGTACACAATGTGATTGCTAGTCGGTTTATGCTTTGATATCCAAAAAAGGAGGAGTGAAAACTCCTCCTTTCGTAATTGGCGCGAATGCCAATACATCGAGTAATCGAAAATTAACGAGAGTAAAATTCGACAACCAAGTTTGGTTCCATTTGGCATGCATATGGAATGTCAGCCAACACTGGAATACGTGTCAATGTACCAGACATATTCTTTTCATCAACCGTGATGTAGTCAGGAACAGAACGTTCCGCAGACGCCAAAGCTTCGATAACCAAAGGCATTTCTTTTGCTTTGCCGTTTACTTCGATGACATCGCCGACTTTGACCAAGTAAGAAGGAATGTTCACTTTCTTACCATTGACCAAGATGTGGCCGTGGTTGACAAATTGACGTGAAGCAAACACTGTCGGTACGAATTTCATACGATAGACAACAGCGTCCAAGCGGCTTTCCAAAATACCAACCAAGTTTTCAGATGTATCACCTTTGCGCCGAATAGCCTCTTTATAATACTTCACTAATTGCTTTTCAGAAACGTTGCCATAATAGCCTTTCAAACGTTGTTTAGCACGCAATTGGACACCATAGTCCGTTGGCTTGCCGTGATCTTGACCGTGTTGACCAGGACCATATTCACGTTTGTTGAAAGGAGATTTCGCACGACCCCACAAGGAAGTGCCTAAGCGACGTTCAATTTTATATTTAGCGTTTACACGTTTTGACATTTGTTGTTTTTCCTTTATTTGTCAAATAGTTGTCCCAATAGTTCCTGCCGATAAAATCGCGGACCGAATGAACAGGAAACCAACACCTGCATTCACTTTCTTGAGAATTAAGAACCGTAGTATAGCAGATTTATTTTAAATGTCAAGCAATATTAAAAAAAGACACGATGCATCTAAACAGTTCTAGTTGCAAAGTGCACGGGAGCTGCTATCCGTTCGAGCCGTGAAATTAACACGGCTATATCTATAACTGCCACTGCCATCGCCGTAAACATAAAGAGCATAATCCGTCTGATACGGCGTACTTGTCCAAGAAATGTTAGATAGACTGTTATAGTAAGTGCAATTATTTTCGCCATTGTTAAACTCAGGGCAGATTTCGCCCACTGAAACCAAGCGTCTACCTTGCCCCTCACACCAAGAGGCAGCACTCCACCAGTTCATTGTGTTATCGCTTTGGCAGTATTGATGTCCGTTCCCAGCTGTGACATAGTGGCCTCCCGTGCATGTTGGCCCCGCCACGGGGTCTTCAGCAGCAATAGCCGAGGTGATTGTTAAAAGACCCACTATGAGTCCCGCTAGAGTAAATGAATTTGTTGTCATCTTTATTTCCCCTTTAATTTTAAGTAGTTTATGATCTATGCTTTCGACTTGATTTTAGGCTATACAATTTTATCAAACTTGTCAAGTTTTCTGGAATTTTTTAAAAAAACTCCGTGCAGCAAAAAAATAAAAAGGGACATTTTTAAAAATGCTTTGAATTGAAAAATGTAGTTGGCTACGATGTTGAATCTTTTGTAGCAGCAATAAAAAAATAAAACGACAGCACAGGGACAACATTCAAACATATAAGAATTTTCATCATCTGGCGAGTATGCAAATGCTTCTTGTTATAATTTATAAAGTGGGTATACCATTACAAGTGAAAAAAGCCTCCTTTTTTGCTTGCATAGAAAACCAAAAAGTGATAAAGAATACTCCGTTATGTGGTGTATGATGATGTGTGTGAAAAAATTTGCTTACTTTTTATTGTTGGTTGCGTTGGTATTGTCGAGCGTTCAAAGCTTTGCAAATGACGCGCTTTTTGTTGGGCCTAAAGAACCTGAAACAACAATCTATCAAAGGCCGTATTCGTTGGATGAAAACATTGTGGATAAACATCGCCTGTATCGAAATACAGAAGCTTTGTTTGCTGCAGGAGTCGGGACTATGGCTTTTTTGTATGTGATGCCGTCCAGCTTTACACACTGGGACGATGAGGATAACAGCAACCCTTTTAAAAAATGGTGGGAGAACGTTTCCCATGCGCCCGTTTGGGACAAGGACGATATTTTCTTAAATTATGTGACACACCCATACGCGGGTGCAATCTATTATATGGGCGCGCGGTCGGTTGGTGCAAATGCAACGAATTCGTTTTTGTATTCGTTCTTACTTTCAACTTTCTTTTGGGAATATGGGTTAGAGGCTTTTGCCGAGCGCCCGTCTATCCAAGATTTAATTGTGACCCCTGTTTTTGGGGCGCTTTTAGGTGAGGGTTTTTACAAAGCTAAACGCCACATTCTTGAAAACGATAAACAACTTTATGGTTCGAGATTTTTGGGCGTGACTACGTTGTTCTTAATCGATCCAATTACAGAAGTCAGCGATTTGATTTGGGACGATGCCGACAAAGCTAACCACTTTAATTTGCGCATTCAATCACAGCCTATCTTTTCGCATAAAGGTGTAGGTTATGGCGTACACGCGAGCTTTTCATTCTAGAGGGCTTCGTTGAAAACAAAGTCATCAACGGGGCTTGCAACCACAATAATTTTGCGAATATAAATTTAATTCTTTAATTAAGTTTTGACGCAATTCTTGCATTCCATTTTTACGCCAATTTGCAAAATCGTACAACCTATCGCCACCCGCAAGAACGGCAGCTTGATTGATTTGATCAAGGTTTTTATACCGAGAAACACCCAGCACGCTAGTGACTTTATCAAAACCATTTTGGCGCGCATATTCAAATGTACGGGACAGACGCATTTCAAAACAAATCGAGCAACGGCGTCCGCGTTCTGGTTCGGATTCTAATCCTTGCGTCAGTTGACACCATCGTTCGTTGTCATATTCAAGTTCGATAAATGGCACATGATATAAATCGCACACGCGCTTGTTTTCGGCGCAACGTTTTTGGTATTCACTATAAGGGCGAATGTTAGGGTTGTAAAACAACACCGCAAAGTCTTGCCCTTGATGCGCAAGGTGGTGAATTGCTCCACACGAGCATGGCGCACAACAAGATAAAAGCAAAAGCTTACTCATCTCGCTCGTGACCTAAAAAATTTTTCGGTTGGCGACGTGCATGAATGAAGCGCGATTGCGGAATGTTTAAAGCATCTATTGTCGATGCAATCGTAAACTTTTGTCCATTTTCCCACACGGGATTGATGTCAATGGCTTGATTGGCTAAATTACGCAATTTCATTAAACGTTCTTGAATCTGTTTTTGCGTTAAAGCGTCCGCATCTTGTGGATTATAGCAAAACAAGCGACCATCTTTGTAAACAACAGAGGGTTGGCGCTTAAAGCATTGGGCAATTTTGTGTAAAAACTTGTTGTGATAAATCTTTTGGGCAGGTGCTGTTACTTTGGCAGACTGAGCATTGACTTTTTCCAACTGGTTGGCATAAAAATACTCAGGCAAGTCATTCAATACGTGATAGGCTTGTTGAACTAAACGATTGCTGGGCATCCGCGTGCGGTCATAAGCTTGGCTGTCAAAGCACGTATAGGCTATGACTGTCATTAAAAACAGTGCCTTTTGAGCATCATCTGCTTTCAACTTTTCCATAGCTTCAGGTTCTTCAAAAAAAGGCGTCAGCTCTTGCATAGAATTGTCAGGCTCGACTAAATAGCCACTTTCTTGCATTTTAAGCAGCAATGGCGTATTCATCAAGGATATAGCATCATACGCCGCCAAAAGATTAAAGCGTTTCAAAAAGCCACAATCTTTTAAAAAGTCAACCTCGTTGGCTAAACAGTCGCGCGTGTACGAATCGTTTAAGCGTAAGTTAAAATCGGGCGTGTCTTTTTCCTCTTCGTCTTCAAGTTCTTCTTCAAGCGAATCCTGATGTTGTGTAGATCTATTCTCGTTTAAAATCTGCGCAATGACATCGCTGACATCTTGCTTTTCTTCTTGCTCGGGCGTGTCTTCGAACTTTGTTTCAAACGCCATATCGTTGACAATCAGCTTGTATTCCGCCTCGTCGAGCATTCCCCATAAACGAAATAAAGATAAATAAACGCCGTTTATGTCCATCATTGCAAACAAGCCGTTTTTCTTTGTTTTTCTGTCTTGACGTTCTTCTGCACGCATAATTTAGCCTCTCTGTTGAATAGTTGAAATCAGTTCGTTTTTAAATAAAAAGTCACGCTTTTGTTTAGCAATATGAAGCAAGCTTGGTAGCCTGTCAAATAACGGAAGTTTGGCTTGCAACCGTGCGGTTGGGTGCAACACAACCGCTTTATCCATTAAAGCGATAAGCTGCGTGATTTTTTCTTGGCATTCGGCGCGCGATAAAGGCTTTTTCTTCAAATCAAAAAGCATATTAGAGCGCGCAAAAAAATGGCTTAAACGACGTTGTTTATCCTCTGGTGCTTCTAAAATAATATTCAGCAAGTCTGCTTGAATAGAATAATGCATATCTTCTGCAAGCCCTGACATTGCTTTTTTCAATCCTGTGTCCAGCATATCTGCATTTTTAAGATTGGTTTTTGCTTGTTCTTTGTTTTTAACGGGGACAGTTTTTAAATCCTTGATTGTTTGCGCGATGACAGAAAAGTACATATCTTCATGTGTTTCTTGCTCATAGCGTTGATCAAATAAGCCTTTGGAAACAAACGAAAACATTTGTTCTGCTTTAGCATAGCATATTGTGTCTATGCCAAGACCAAGCTCCCAACGTTTAAAGCGCAGTGGCAAGTACATTTTTATAATCATCTGCAATACTTCATCGCATCCGCTGTCGACTGGTACATTCGTTTTTTGATCAATCCACGCAGAGTCGAATACGCCGTCAAATAAAGCTGGCTGCGTTAGGTATACATCATCGCCTTTGATAACACAGTCTTTGTTTTGTTTGACAACTTCAATTAAGTGATTGTATTTGGCATCGTCCAAAAAATGATAGTCTTTTAAAAAACGCAAATTAAAGTCGTTTCCGCTGAAATACGACCAAAGCTTATCTGCTTTTGCTGTTTCGATATATGCCTGAGTTTGCGTCATCTTGTTCGACCTCTTATAAAAAACAGAGTTTATCATACATCAAAAATCATTTTTTGTCAACAGTTTTCTGATTGTGTCAAGTGATACACTTTTCCAGTGGACGGGCTCTTCGAATTGGCAGGCTAGGCACAGCTGAAAATGGCCATATGTGCGGTAGTCAAATACTGGATTAACAAGCTCGTTCAGCATCGTTTGGAGTTTATATTTTGCCTCGCGCTTCGTCCACAGCATATAAAAGGCTTGTTCGAGCGTGTAGCCTTTTTGTATCAGCCAGTGCGCTTGCGCCAACGAGTCGATTTGTCCCAGCAGTTCTTCAAAATTATCTTTGTGGCGGATCCATTCGATATCCAACCCCACAGGTTGTGAAGCCATAGCCAGCGCAAGCATATTGTTTGAATGCGACAGGCTCAGATAAACATCAGGGTAATTTTGCACAACGACAGCACCGCTTTGTAATGCTTTAAGAACAATTTGTGTCGGGGGACATTTTAAATACGTAGCCAGCGCGCAGCGTGCCAAAAAATGCCCTGTGATAAACTCTTTTTGCCGCTTGGGTGAGAGCATATTTTCAAGCCGCTTTTTTTCCGAACTTGACAAGAAAGTCTTCCATTTGGCAAACTCGGACGGCGATACGCTTGAAAAATCGGTCACAAAAACGTGCATAGAGGGTGTCCCTTATCGGCGAGGCTTTGCGCTTACAATGTGATGATTTCAAAGTTGGCAGGGTCTTTAAAAACTTCACGCAAAATCATATTGTTGTGATAATGCCCTGATTTTGCGGCTTTATAATGACCGATGATAGGCATATTTGCTTGATATAAATCACCCACACTGTCCAAAATTTTGTGGCGTACAAACTCCAGTTTATCACGCAAACCGTCAGGGTTTAAAATCGTGTCATTATCCACCACGACCGCATTGTCGAGCGAACCACCTTTGCCCAATCCCATAGCGTGCAGCATATCAATTTCTTGCTTTAATCCAAAAGTTCTTGCATATGCGATTTGTTGTTTAAAGTTTTCTAAGTTCAAGTGAAAGCTCATTTGTTGGTGGCCGATGATTGAGGCTTTAAAGTCGATTTCAAAGTCGATTGTCAAGCCTTCCTCGGCGGGGGATAACTCAACCGTTGTGCCTTTATCATCTGTAAACGAAACGTTTTTTTTGATTTTCAAAAAACGGCGTGGCGCATCTTGCTGAACAGTCCCTGCTTTTTCAAACAACTCGACAAAGTTTTGTGCGCTGCCGTCCATAATAGGGACTTCAGGTCCGCCAATTTCTATGACGGCGTTGCTGATGCCATAGGCGTGCAAAGTTGCCATTAAATGCTCGGTCAGTGAAGCGGTCGCGCCCACGCCGTTGCCAAAGCAAGAGCACATACGCGTGTCAACAATGTTTGAATAAAGTGCTTTAATAAGGTTGTCTTTATCGGTAATGTCTGTACGCTTAAAAATAATGCCTGTATCCGCGGGGGCAGGGGTTAAAGTTAAATCCGTAGCAACGCCTGAATGCAAGCAAATGCCTGTGACGTGGACGGGGTTTTTAAATGTCGTTTGAAAAGATGTAAAATCGTTCATAATAACTCCTCTTGTTTTTGTGATTTTTCAAGTTTAATACAGTTGCTTGAAAAGGCAAGTCAAACATTTTAACAAATTATTACATTTCATTGTGTGGCTTTGAGTTGCTCTTCAATGTCATCCAAGCGCAAGGATTTGACTTTATCGTTTTTCAGCGCCGTTTTGGTCTTGTTTATCAACGCTGTCAGTTGGTCTTTATCTCCCGTCAACAGCTTGTATTCAATCTTTGCGTAATCGGCCAAAGCGGCTTTGCCCTCGCGCGCATAGGCGATGTTTAAAAAGTACCATGCATCAGGCATTGCTTTGTCCGTGGCCGTGATGTATTCAAGATGTGATCGGGCTTTTGCAAGGTCTTTTGTTTTGCCATTTTCAAGCAAAGCGTGCGCCAATGACAAGCGAATCAAAGGCGCATTTGGTAAAAGCTGGTTGGCTTTTGTGTAAGCCTCAATTGCTTTGTCGACTTGCCCTGTTTCGAATAAAATTTGGCCTTTCAGCTCGTAAAAATACGGATCATCTGGCATTTTTTTGATCAGCTCGTCCGTTTGTTCAAGCGCTTTTTGAATATTGGTTTGCTTAAAGTTTGCAATTGCGTTGGCATATAAATCGGGCAAGTTGTCAAGATTGTTATAAACGGTGAATGTTTCTTTTGGCGTTTGTAAAAACGCAAAGAGTTTTGCTTTAATCAACAGAAACTCCATATCATTTCGAATGGGTTTTGGGTGCTTTTGAGTAGCCTCTTTTAAAAACGTTAAGCGGTCGCGCGTCATCGGGTGAGAGCGCATATAAGTTGGTACATTATCCACGCGCAAACGTTCTTGCTTTTCCATTGTTTGCATCACGCCGAGCAAGCCCACAGGCGACCATTCGGTTTGCGAAATTAAATCCACGGCAATGCTGTCGGCCGAGTTTTCCTCTGTCTGACGATAGGAGTTCAGCAAGCCCTCCACAGAGCCCATCGAGCCCATCATAATCGCAATTCCAACGTCTCCGCGCCCCGAGGCAACCGCCGCAACGCCGCCTAAAATTGTTGTAATCAGCGCGGTTGTTTGAGCTTTAGCCATTTGTTGCTGCAAGCGAATAATATGTCCGCCGACAACGTGGCCTGTTTCGTGTGCCAGCACGCCAAAAAATTCGTCACTGTTTTTGGCTTGGGTAATCAGGCCTGCGTGAATATAAACAGTACTTCCGCCCGCCACAAAAGCGTTTAAAGATAAATCGTTAATAAAAACAACACTGACGGCTTTATCGTTCAAATGCGCAATTTGAAACAGCTTTCGAACGCCGTAAAGTGCATAATTTTCCATTTCTGTGTCTCTGATGAAAGATAAAGTCTTGCAATATCCAACACTTTGTGGCAATATAAGCGAAATTGTCAAAAATAAATAACAAAAGGATTTTAAGATGCGCATAGGTTTTCCTCATATTTGTGTTTTCCAAAATAGATTAAAATTAACCATCCGTCAATCGTTAATTGCGTTTTTATTGTTGGGCGTAGCTGCGTGTTCGAGCTTTCCGAGTCCAAAAAGCGCCTCCAATACGGTGGGTCTAATCGGAGCTTCTGATGAAATTGTGCGTCAAAGCGGTGAGAAGATTTTGGCTTCAAACGGCAACGCGGCGGATGCTATGGCTGCGATGCTGATGACCGCAAGCGTTGCAATGCCATCGCGCGCAGGATTGGGCGCTTCTGGAATGTGCCAGATTCTCGACTCTTCTGGAGCGCAAGTCAAGACATTGGATTTTACTTCGCGACCCATGTCCTTTGATCGCAAAATCGCGGCACCTGCTTTAGCCCGAGGCGTTTTTTTGCTTCAAAGCAGATATGGCATCAAGCCGTGGAAAGATGTGCTGGCCGATCCTATTGCAAAGGCTGAACGAGGCGTTAAAGTTTCCGAAACGTTGGGCAAGGATATTTTAATGACGGGCGGGCTGAAAGCTTCATGGAAACAAATGAAAACGGGCGATGTGCTGAAACAACCCAAATTGGCCGCGACTTTGCGCACGTTGTCCTCAAATGGAGCTGCTGCGCTTTATAACGGCAAGATTGCAACCTCTATTGTCGGCCAAAGCGACCAGATTATTCAAGAGGACTTGAAAAACTTTAAAGCATTTTATATGGACTCGATTGACATTAGCCAATCGGGCAAGCGGATTTATTTTGCAAATCCGTCCACGGTTTCGTCCGAAGGCTATATGCTGTGGCGCAATCACGGATCGGCGCTGAAAGCCGATGAAGTGGCGCAATCGATGACGGCGCTTGCCGATAAAATCGTTTTGCCTGAAAAGAGCGTGCAAGGTGAGGCATTCCTTGCAGCCGATAAAAGTGGCCTTGTGATTGTGTGTAATGTGACAATGGGAACACCTTTTGGCACGCGCCAGCTGCTAAACGAGGGTTTTTATCTGGCCAATCACGTGCGCAAATCTGCCTTGTCGACATCCTTTTTAAACATCATCGAAACGAACCCAGATATTACAGATGTGATTGACGCTTGGGCTGGCACTTCAGATTATGCGTTGGTAGACGGGCTCTTGGCTGTGGAAGATTTTGCAAGCTATCGCCCCGAGCTTGAGAAGTACCAAACAGAGCATAGAAAAGATGCAATGAAAAACTTTGTGCGTTTGTCGTGTGAGCAAGGCTATCCGAACCACGCAGACTCGTGCCAAGAAAAGGACAACATTTCTTTTGCTTTAAAAAAAGAATGATTGACGAGGTTTGCAAAAAAGGATATGCTAAAGCTCAAAGGATAAAATGATGAGGAAACTTGCAGAGTATTATCAAGAACAACGCAATTTTGTGGCGGGCGTGATTTTGGTCTTTTTGCTATGTGGAACGCTTTTTGTGTCATACCAGCATAAGCAAAAAGCCGTGCCTTCAGCCGTTCTGACGCTTCACGCAACATTTAACAAGGCTGACGGCGTGAATGTAGGCTCGTCCGTGCGCTTGGCGGGCAAGCAAATCGGCCGTGTTATGTCAACTGAGTTGGACGAATTTTACCGCGTGAAAATGACTTTTGCATTTCCTAATTATGTGCCACTTCCCGTTGACAGCGCTGCGATGATTGAAACAGACGGTTTGGTCGGTAATAAATATATTGAACTGTTAGCGGGTGGCGATGAAGAGTTTTTACAAAATGGTGACGAGTTTTTGTATACACAAGACGTGCTTTTGCTCGACCAGCTGTTGGAACGTTTCTTGGGCTGGATGCGGATTAAAAAAGGCATTGTCGAAAACGAATTGTTGAGCGAAGGAGATAAATAAATGACAAGGAATCCTGTGGAAGCAGTGCTTGGTTTTGGCGTGTTAGCATTTGCTTGTATCTTTTTGTTTTTTGCCGCTTCTCACGTGGACGTGCGCACGGTTGAAGGTTATCCTTTGCGCGCTTCATTTTCAAAAGTCGGCGGGCTGGAAATGGGCGCCGATGTGCGTATCAACGGCATTAAAGTAGGCTCGGTGACGAAAATTGATCTGAACACAAAAACGTATATGGCCGATATCGAACTGACGATTAAAGAGGCTGTTAAGTTGCCTAAAGATACAGTGGCGAGCATTGTTGATTCTGGAATTATGGGGGACAAATATGTGCGTCTTGAACCAGGCAAGTCAACCGATGAATTGCGTGCAAAAGACGTGCTTGCAAATACAAAGTCCTATAAGTCTTTGGAAGACAATGTACGCGAGTTTATTTTCTTATCCACAAAAGATGATGCAGCCTCGTAAGATGAAAAAGCTTTTATTTTGTCTTTGTTTGATTCTTGTATCCGCTAGCGCTTTTGCAACGGACATTCCGACTAAAAAAGCGGTGTTGCGTGGGCTTGACAAAGTGACGGGGCGCATCAGTACGTTTACAATCGATGTTGGCGATGTCGGCACTTTTGGCAAGACTTTTATTATTCCAGAGGCGTGCTATACACGCCCTCCAGAAGAAACGCCAGAGAACGCTGCGTTCCTGTATGTCTATGAACCAAGCGTCAAGGGCGAGAATATCGAGCTTTTTAAAGGTTGGATGTTTGCATCCAATCCCTCATTGTCGTCTATGGAACACCCTGTGTATGATGTTTGGGTGTTGCGGTGCGAAGAGCCTGTGGAGCAAGTGGCAACGCCTCGGCAAACCAATGTAGCGCCAGATGCAAGTGTGGACGACAAAGCCACGCCACCAACCGAGCCAGCTGAATCAGAGCAATTCCATCAAACGCTTCCGCCAGATTAAACAAGCAATCCAGAGCTTGCTCAAGAGCAAAACGAATAGCGTTTTTTTCGTTGACAATTTAAGCAAAATTGTATATCTTACTTTTAAATTGTTTAATTTAAAGGTAAAGGTTTGCAAATGAAAAACAAAAAGAATGTCAAAGATGCACAAGAGTTGGCTCAAGAAGCGCTTGTCAGTGAAGTCAGCGATGAAGTTCGCCAAGACCAAATGTTGGAGTTTTGGAACAAATATAAATATGTCTTTATCGCCTCTGTAGTGGCTTTCATTTTGGGTGTTGCTGGTTGGGAGTTTTATATCTCTCACCGCAACGAGATTCGCCTAACAGAGTCGGACATTTATGAGCAAGCCACTATTTTAAATGCTCAAGGTCAGTCAGAGGCAGCCTTGCAAAAATATGAAACGCTGGAAGTTGGCAAAACAAACTATAAGTATTTGGCTCAAATGCGCCGTGCGGGCATTTTGTTCGAGCAAGAAAATAATGCCGATGGTATCGCTTTGTTAAACAATCTGCGCCAAAATAAAGATGCTCCTCAAAGTCTGCGCGTGATTGCGGATTTGGCGTTTGTCTCACACCAAATTGAAGATGGAAAAGCCGATGAACTGCAAGCGGTTTTAAAACCATATTTAATGGCGGATAATGCGTGGTATGGCAGCGCGGCTGAATTGTCTGCATTATTGCTCGTGCGTGAAAATAAGTTTGACGAGGCGCAAAAAGTTTTGACCGATGCACTGGCTGTGCCGTCCTTGCCTTTGTCCGTCAAAGAGCGTTTAACGATTATGCAAAAAGCGTTGGAGCAAAAATGAAAACAGTCGCTATTGTCGGTCGCACCAATGTGGGTAAATCTACGCTGTTTAATCGCTTGATTGGTAAGAAAAAAGCGATTGTGCATGACTTTGCTGGTGTGACGCGCGACAGAAAAGAAGCCGTTGCAACTTTGTCGGATTTGACTTTCAGAGTCATCGATACAGCTGGTTTGGAAGCGCAAACAGAACTGTCTAAAGCAATGTGGGCACAAACACAACAAGCTATTGCTGAAGCCGATGTTATTCTGATGGTGGTGGACGCCAGATCAGAACTCAATGCTTTGGATACTCAACTGGCACAAGAATTACGACAAACAAACAAGCCTATTGTTTTGCTGGCCAATAAATGCGAGGGCTCGGCACAATACATCGATGCAACGCAAGCCTATACGCTGGGCTTAGGTGAGCCTGTGGCTTTTTCGGCCGAGCACGGAATCGGTCAAGCGGATTTGTATCAAGCCTTGTTGCCATACTTGGCGCAAGATGAAAATGAAATTGAGGTTGAAGAAAGCTTGGAACAAGATGAAGAGCCAAAAGCAAAGCCTCTTAACTTGGCTATTGTGGGTCGCCCAAACGTGGGTAAGTCGACATTGGTGAATCGTTTGCTTGGACAAGAGCGTATGCTGACAGGTCCCGAAGCAGGTGTCACGCGTGATGCGATTTCTATTCCGTTTGAATGGAAAGGCAATTCGATTATTTTGACGGATACAGCTGGTTTGCGCAAACACGCGCGCATTACGCACTCGCTTGAAAAAATGTCGGCGGCTGACAGCAAAAAAGCATTAGACTTTGCCGAGGTTGTAATTGTTGTGGTTGATGCGAACACGCCGCTTGAAGGGCAGGATTTAGCTATTGCGCGTCAGGTCGTGGAAGAAGGCAGAGCGCTTGTTTTGGCCGTGAATAAGTGGGATACAATCCACAACCAAAACGCGTTAAAAAATACGATAAAAGAGCGTTTGCGCTCGTCCTTGCAACAAGTCAAAGGTCTGCCTGTAGTGTACATTTCCGCCAAAACAGGACAAGGTATGGATTTGCTGTTGACCGAAGTTTTTAAAATCTACAAAGTTTGGAACAAACGTGTCCCGACTGCGAAGTTAAATGGTTGGCTCAAGTCGATGACAGAAGCAACTCCGCCGCCGCTGGCTTCTAATGGGCGCCGCATCCCAATGCGCTACATGACGCAAGTCGGTATTCGTCCTCCTACTTTTGTGATTTTCTCCAGTAATCCAGACGAGTTGCCAGAATCTTATTTGCGCTATTTGTCAAATGGTTTGCGCAAGGACTATGGATTGGACGGTATTCCTATTCGTATTTCAATGCGCAAGCGTGAGAATCCGTATGCGGAAAAATATCGCCGAGTAAGGAAAAGTTAATTGTTTAAGCGGAGCTGTTTGGCTCCGCTTTTTTGTGATCAAGCTTTTGCTTTTGAGGCCGCTTTAATTGTGGCGGGGAAAATTCTGCGATTTTAGGGCATCGACCGAATTACGATAATAGAGCATAACGTCATATGATTTGACAAAATGGCACTAAAGTATGTTTTCATATGTGAGAACGATTCTCATTCTCAGTAATGATAATCATTCTTATTTTAGGAAAAAGTTTGTAAGATTGTGGAATGGTAGGTCAAGGAGGTGCTGAGATAAAAAAGCGAGAAAAGCTTTTCTTTGAATGGGGTATAAAGACTAATACTACGCTAGCACACAAAAAATTGTGCACTGATAGATCTGAGTTTATCTTTTGTCACCTTTCCTAAAAATGATTTTTGAATAAAGTCTATTTTATACGAGCTTATTATTCGCCGTGCGGTTTCCCCCGCGCCCGCGTGCGGCGAATAAAAGGGCATAAAAAAAGCCAGCGCGAAAAATTCGCGCGCCGCGTTTGCAAAATTGAATAGGGCAATCATACGCCCCAATAAAAAGCATCCCCCATTCGAAAATGGGGGTGCTGATTGTTGTAATTAACGCGTTATTGACCAAGCGCTATTATCTCTCTTTCCGTGCGAGCATTTTTCTTTGGGCAACCATACATAGCTCTTTATCCGTTTCTTTTTTTATCGTATCCTTCAGTGTTGAAGAATCTTCATATGTTGGTTGTTTTTTCAGAAAAGAAGCAATTGCATCACAAGCCTTTTGAATAAATTCTTTAGGAGACTGATCGGTGGTTGTATTTATATAAAAGGCCAGCACTTGATAGCGTATAGCCTCCTGATTTAAATCTGCAGAAATTCCCTGTCTTGCAATAAATTCTTCAAAAGCTTTTCTACGAAGTCCTTCAGGATAAGACATTTTATCAAGTTTCGCGTTTATCTCGCTATTCTTTCTTTCATACTTCTTAAACTCTTCTTCTGGCAGAAGACCTTTCTCAAAAAGCTGCTTTCTTCCTTCATATATTTGACACAATTTATCGTTCACTTTAAGTATTTCATATTCTTTGTTCCAAAAATCCTTTCCCAATCTGTCTGGATTATCAGTTCTTGAAGCAATCCAAGCATCTTTATCCATATAGTCTTTGTCAAGCTCATTCCATTCTTTATCGAATTTTTCATCAAAATTTTCAGTCATTTTATGTTCTCCTTTCCTTTATAAACTGACAACTTAAGTGTAGCATAAACCAACGTTTTTTTCGCCTAGCCTACTTGCGTTTTTTAAAAACGCGCGCAATCGCAATAAAATCATTTAAAAACAATATGTTATATTAAATGTCGGCAAAATTAAAATCTGTACTAAAAAATCAAAAAAAGGTGGTTGACAAAAACGTTCCTTTAAATCGACTAGGCTTGAGAAGCTGAGACTGCCTGATTGAGCCAGCCTTGAAAGGGTTGACTGATCATTTTAAGCCCTTGCACCTTTCAAAAAATAAGGGCTGGCGCGTGGGGGCGGGGAAATCCGCGCGGCGAATGGCGGGATATGTTTAGAAATTCAAAAAAATGATTTTTGCGCCCCTCCCCAAAAAACAATCCAAAAAATCATTTTTTTGAAATTGAGGGAGTTGGAACTTTAATCAATTTTATATAACCTCACGGAAAATTATTTACCAGTTTTTATCATTTTAAAAGTACGTTCTATCATAAAACTTTGGAAAGCAAACTTTTGTATTAACTCTTTTAATTCAAAAGCGCGGGGCGCCTTTTGTCGCGCCCTCGCCCCGCGCTTTAATGCAATTCAAATAAAAAAACGCCGTGATGGGCGTTGTCCAAAAATAAGGGTCGATATTTTTCGACTTGATTTTAGGCTACACAATTTTATCAAACCTGTCAAGATTCCTTATCTTTTATTTTTCAAAAAAAGTCCATAAAAAATGACCGTTTAAACTGG
>ERZ1023658.268-NODE-268-length-16365-cov-14.486573_pt1 | contig 16365 bp, 15 predicted proteins | sample MGYA00380339_ERZ1023658 | MGnify/ENA primary metagenome ERZ1023658 (study PRJEB33179, sample SAMN07448981) | human gut metagenome | biome: Human-gut; feature: Human associated habitat; material: Faeces | host: Homo sapiens | place: India: Bhopal | collected... | reverse complement strand
AAGTATATGTCCTAGTAATGTTACTGGTACATTTATTCATATTTATTTTATTTTTACTATTATTGGAATGTTTATTAATGGAAATATTTTAAGTGTTAATACTAAGAAGTATTTTTGTATTGTTCTTTTTAATATGGATGCTAAAGCATTTATGAAAGCTACTTTATTTTGGACTTTGTGGTTATCTTTAATACTTAATTCGTTGGGTTTTTTTGTATTTTCTTTTGTTTTAGATTATTCATTTTTAGAATGTATTGTTCTTATTTTATTTGGTGTTTTTGTTAGAATAGTAGGTGAGGCTTTTACTGTTTTCTTCTATAAGAAGAAGGGGTACGTATTTACGACAGATTATAAAAATACTTTGGTTGTACTTAGCATTTTATTACTTATAGCAGCTTTACCTTTTATAAAAATTTTTGTACCGGATATTATAATTTATGGAACTACTTTGTTATTTTTTGTACTTAGTATATTTTGTTATAAATATTTAGTGATGGTTGATGATTATAAGTCTATTTTTAAGAAACTTAATACTTTGAAGACTGCTATGAATTCTAAAGAAAATGATAGTTATGCTAGACAAGATATGGTTAGAATAAAAGATAAGGATAGAGTAATTGAAGAGAAAAAGATTAGGAATAAGAGGGGCTATGATTTATTTAATACAATATTTTTTGAAAGACATAGAGAAATATTGATGAGAAGTGCAAAGAAAATTAGTGCTATTATTTTTATTGTGGTTGTTATTTTAGGCGTTATTTCTTTGCAAAATAAAGATGCTTTTACTGGTGTTCATGATTTTATTCTTAATAGACCTGGTTGGTTAGTATTTATTATGTACTTTATTAACAGAGGAGCTGTTGTTACTCAAGCTATGTTTTATAATTGTGATCATGCTATGCTTACATATAATTTTTATAGAGATAGTAATGTTATTATTAATTTATTTAAGAAAAGATTGGTAACAATTATAAAGATTAATTTATTACCTGCTGTTGCTATGACAATTGGATATTTAATACTTCTTAGTATTACTGGTGGTAGTAGTATTATTAATTATCTTGCATTATCAGTATTTATAATTATACTTAGTGTATTTTTTTCAGTACATTACTTAGTACTTTATTATTTACTACAACCATATAATAAAAACTTGGAGATGAAGAGTTATTCTTATACTATTGTTTCTTTATTTACATATTTTATTTGTTATTCGTTTAATGATATGAGAATATCTTCTTTATATTTTTCTGTATTTGGAGTTATCTTTACTTTAATATACATAGTTATTGCTTTAAAAATAGTTTATAATAAGGCACCTAGTACTTTTAGAATTAAATAAAGTGGAATTTGACTTTTTATATAGAATAATATAAACTATTTATATAGTTGAGGTGGATTTAATGAAAAAGGCCAAGATTGTTAGTTGTCTTTTAATTATAATTTCAGTTTTAATGGTTTCTATTGGAATAAAATTTCAAGAGAAGGTTGATTCAGAGAATAATGATTTTCTTTCTTTTAATGAGGTAAACACTAATAATATTACAGCATCTGATAGTACTCTTAGTAAAACTATGAATGAGTATAGAGTTGATGATTCTTCTATTACAGCTATTGATATGGAAACTGCTCCAGCATCGGTTTTAATTCCACCTAGGATTGAAGTGTTTGATGGCTTAACTATAGAAGAACTTACGGCTAAACTTGATAAAAATTTAGGGACTGACATTTTAGCTGGTAAAGGATACTTTATTGCTGTTACTTGTCTTGAAAGAGGTATAGATCCTTATGTTGCTACAGCTATTATGTTACATGAGACTGGTTGTGGTTCTAAGTGTTCTAATTTAGCAAGAGCTTGTTTTAATGTTGGCGGTCAAAAAGGTAGTCCTGGTTGTAATGGTGGTAGATTTAAGAGATTTAATACTTTAGAAGAGGGTATTGTTGGTTTTGCCGACAATTTATATAAAAATTATTATAGTGTTGGTCTTGATACTGTCGAAAAGATTGCTCCTAGGTATGCTGAAGGTAGTAGTTGGGCTGGTAAAATTAGTTTTTTTGTTAATAGGATTAAGAATAGCTAATAAATATAAATGCTTAAGGATATAAGGAAACTTATGTCCTTTTATATGAAAAGGAAAAGTGCGAATAGTTATTTGGAAGAATTGAGATATTATTTAGATATAATGTTAGTGATGAGATAAAGGCTAGTAAGTTTTTTTGTGATGGGGATGGTGTTGTAACTGAATGATATTTCCTAAGACATTATCACAAATTAATCATAATATAAAAAGTTTGTAAAAGTGTCAATTTGACATATTTTATAACATATGATATAATGTAGGAGTAATTGATGGCACATTATTCTAGTCAATTACTTTATTAGGAAGACGGGATTAAACAACCGTTATAGAGCATATCTGTGAAACCTTTGGTGTTTGCTTTATACGCCCAGTGTAGGGTGGATGCTGAAGATGAAGAGAATGGGCGCTCGTAATGGCATACGATAAACGACCCATTATCTGTGGAGACCTACTATTTGTGATGAGCCTATACGTTTTATACTGATTGGACTTGTTACGAGGTAGGCTAGAACCTGCATTGTGGCGAAAGTTATGTGCAGTGTAGCTTGTCTTGAGTGAGAGCTTTGGGATTAAAGAACTTGTTTATTAGAGCTGGCCAACTTTGATAAATATTGCTTTATGAAATTTCTCTTGCAAAAAAGAATAAATAATAAAGTGTTGGTGGGGAAATCTCCTAGAGTGTGTTTTACATAGGATTGCAGTGGATACTAAGTGGTAATCAAGTCGTATGAATGGTAACATCATACTTATCTCTTTAAAGGGGAACCATGTATCTGGTAACGGATACGTAGAGATAAGGGAAATCCTACTTGACCTAAGATTCAAAGTTTACTATGTTTAGAGCCATTAGTTTTTTTTTAATAAAAAATAGTATTTATACTATTTTTTCTATATAGGAAGGTTATATGAATAGCAAGAAAAAATTGAGAAGAAATGAATTTCAAGAATTAGTTATTGACACTAAGAAAAAAGAAAAAATTAGTAAAAAGAAAACTGATATGGGATGGATTAGTAAAATCATTTTAATAGCTTTTACTTTATCATTTGGACTTTCTTATGTATCGCAGGAGGCATTGCCTAAGTTATCAATATTTGGCGGAGTTGTTGTAACTTTATTATTTGTTGGCATTGGTATTTTGTTTGATATAGTTGGTGTTGCGGTTACTAGTAGTGATGAAAAGGTATTTCATTCTATGAACTCTAGAAAAGTTAAAGGCGCAGATGTTGCTGTTAAATTTAAGAAGAATGCTTCAAAAGTATCTAACTTTTGTTGTGATGTAGTTGGCGACGTATGTGGAATTATTTCTGGTACAGCAGCGACGACAATAGCAGCAGTTGTTGCTGAAAAGTTTAATTTCAGTATATTGTTTACGGGTTTATTTGTGGCAGCAATAGTTGCAGCACTTACAATAGGTGGTAAAGCTTTAGGAAAAGGTTTTGCAATTAATAAAAGTAACATCATACTTTATGAATTTGCTAAAATAATTTCAATATTTTATAAGGCTAAGTAGTTGTACTTGCCTTATTTTTTTATTTATAGTAAAATTAAGAGGCGGTGGTGAAGACGAATGATACAAGTAAATAATGTTAGTTTAAAATTTGGAAAGAGAGTCTTATTTGAAGATGTAAATATTAAATTTACGAATGGTAATTGCTATGGCTTGATTGGGGCAAATGGCTCTGGTAAATCAACTTTTTTAAAGATACTATCAGGTGAAATTGAAACAACGACAGGAGAAGTTGTTATTTCTAAGAATGAAAGACTTTCTATTTTAAAACAGGATCATTATCAGTTTGATGATAAAAGAGTTATTGATGTAGTTATTATGGGAAATAGTAAATTATATGAAATAATGGAAGAAAAAAATAAGATGTATGCACAGACTGAGTTTAGTGATGAAGATGGTATGAAATTAGCTAATCTAGAGGCTGAGTTTATGGATTTAGATGGTTGGAATGCTGAGTCTGATGCTAGTACACTTTTAAATAATTTAGGGGTTAAAGAAGATTATCATTATATTTTGATGAGAGAGTTACCAGTAAAACTTAGAGTTAAAGTTTTGCTTGCTCAAGCATTATTTGGAAATCCAGATATCTTACTTTTAGATGAACCTACTAATAGTTTGGATATTGAGGCAATTAAATGGTTAGAAGAATTTTTAATTAATTTTAATAATACAGTTATTATCGTTTCTCATGATAGACATTTCTTAAATAAAGTATGTACACATATTGCAGATATTGATTATGGTAAGATTAAGCTTTATGTTGGTAACTATGACTTCTGGTATGAATCTAGTGAATTGTTACAGAAACAAATGAGAGATTCTAATAAGAAAAAGGAAGAGAAGATTAAAGAACTTCAGGCTTTTATTGCAAGATTTTCAGCTAATGCTTCTAAATCAAAACAAGCAACTTCTAGAAAGAAAATGCTTGATAAGATTCAATTAGATGAGATTGTTCCTTCTTCCAGAAAATATCCTTATATTGATTTTAAGATAGAAAAACCTGCTGGTAAGGAAATATTAAAAGTTGAAAATTTAACTAAAATTGTTGATGGTAAAAAGATTTTAGATAAGATATCATTTACTGTACTTAAAGGTGATAAAATAGCTGTAATTGCAAATAACGATATGGTTAAAACAACTTTATTTAATATTTTATCTGGTAAGGAAAAATATGATAAAGGTAGTATTGAATGGGGAAAGACTATTGTACCAGGTTATTTGCCACAAGATAATACAGAGTATTTTGATATCGATAAAAACATTATTGAGTGGATTGGACAATATTATGATATTAAGGATGAAACAGTACTTAGAGGTTTCTTAGGTAGAATGTTATTTTCTGGAGATGATGTATTTAAGAAAGTAAATGTATTATCTGGTGGAGAAAAAATGAGATGTATGTTATCTAAATTGATGTTAGAGGGACCTAATTTCTTAATATTAGATGAGCCTACTAATCATTTAGATTTAGAGAGTATTACTTCATTGAATAAGGGACTAATTAATTTTCAAGGAGAAGTATTATTTACTTCAAGAGACTATGAGCTTAATAGTACAGTAGCTAATAGAATAATTGAGATATTAGATGATGGAACTATTATAGATAGATGTGTTCCATATGAAGAGTATATTGGAGAAAAATAAAAAAGATAAGATAGTTTAGATGAATCCTCACTATGTTATCTTTTTTGTTTTTTAAGAAGTTTTTACTTTTCCTCTTTCACAACGGTTTCCCCAAGAGTCAATGAGATGATTATTTTTCTCTATGCAAATTATTTCACAGTTATTAGGGCAGTTTTCACAATTTTTACTAGTTGTTTTGAAATTATCTGTAATTATGTTGAAAGAGAAGCATATTTCTTCTTTTTCTTTGGAAAGGATTGCTACACCTAAGGCACCCATTAGATGACCATCTTTATCAGTAATTACTTTGGTATTTAATATTTCTTCAAATGCTTTTTTTACGGCTATATTTTTAGATACGCCTCCTTGGAAGATGACGGGGTCTTCTATTTTTTTACCTTTTGCGACGTTATTTAGATAGTTTAGAGCAATACTTCGGCAAAGACCAGCTATTATATCTTTTTTTTCATAGCCAAGTTGAGCTTTGTGTACTAAGTCACTTTCGGCAAAGACGGTGCATCTTGCTGCGATGGAAGCTGGATTTTTACTGGTTAGAGCAATATTACCAAATTCTTCAATAGGAATTTCTAAACGTTTGGCTTGACTAGTTAAAAAAGCCCCAGTACCTGCTGCACATAAGGTGTTCATAGCATAGTCTATTACAATACCATCTTTGATGAGAATAATTTTAGAGTCTTGTCCACCAATTTCTATAATTGTTCTAATACTTGGGTATTTTGATAAAGTTCCAATGGCATGAGCTGTGATTTCGTTTTTGATTATATTGGCATTTAGCATGGTACCTATTAGTTTACGTGCTGAACCGGTGGTGCCAACTGAAACTATTTTAATATTTTTGTTTTTTATTTGCTTTTGTAAATCTTTTAGGACTTCTTTTACGGCATTTATTGGATTCCCTTTAGTCCAGAGGTAGGTACTTGCTAGAATGGTGTTATTTTTATCTATTATTACACCTTTTGTTGATATTGAACCAATATCTATTCCCAGGTAACCTTTAATCATTTTTTATCTCTCCTTATTCTTATTAAGTCTTCAAATGCTTCTAATCTAGTTTTTATTCCTTCATCTGAAGTTTCAACATCATATGAAAAGAAAATTATTGGCATTTCATGTTCATTACATATTTTTTGTATTATAGGGATAGCTCCTATTTCGGGAGTACACCCAAATGGCTTTGTATGAATTATGCCATCATATTTTTTGTTTATTAGTTTGATGGTTCTATAAACATTATCAAGTCCATCGGCACCTAGAGTATATTTGCAGTAAGGTTTTGTTTTTTTTAACATATGATGCGTTAGATATTTTTTTTGCCAAAGTAAGTAACTTAGATTAGTATATCTTTTTATTTCAATATGCATTTTGGCTAGCTCTTTTTCAAGAAAATAAGTAGCAAAAGGTTCCATAGCAGTATATAGTTCACCAATTATACCAATTTTTAGGCAGTTTTTTGGTTTAGCAATAGGAAGTTTTTTGATATTGTGCTTGTATTTAAAATAAGTGTGAGTTAGTTTAGTAATACTTTTTGTTTTTTTGAAAGAGTTTAGCATTTTGTTTTTGATTTTTAAAAAGGAGTTTTTTTCAATTTCAAAACCAATTCTTGTTCTAATTATCTTGTCAATTTTATCCATGTGCCAGACAAAGAAAACCGTGTAGAGTAATTGATGAATAAAATAAATAAAATTTAAATTCGGATTTAGTTTTTTAAAGTTTTTATAAACTTTTAGGATATTTAATTTACCATTTTGAATAAGATTGTAGAATTCAAAATTATAGCCTAGGTCTTTTAGAATTGTTTCTGTTACTTCGGCATAATAGCGATAGCGACAACCACCACCAGCAGTAAAGAGGATGGTTGCTCCTTGGTTTAGAGATTCTATGAAGTTACCGAGATTGTATTTGAACGGAAGACAAACAGAGTCTGGAGAATACTTGGAACCAAGTTCTATTGTTTTTTTTGTTATAGGTGGGGCGGGCTGTACTTTTAGGTTGGTTGTCCTTTTTAGAAAGGTTTCTATTGGAATATAATAATCTCCTAGATGTGGAAAACTAATTATTTTTGACATAATCTTCTCCTTTCTAAGATGTCTATAAAACTTTCAAGTCTGGTTATGACGCCAGACTCACTATTTAGATCTTCAAATACTAAAGTAATGATAGGAATATTTTTAATTTTTCTGGTTATTAATTCATTACTCAAGGAATCTGGTCCGCATGGAAATGAAGAAACTATGATAATTCCATCGACTTTATCATGATAGTAATTGATACTTGCAACTACTTCTTTACTGTGAGTCCAATGAATGTCAGTTGATAATTGTTGACATTCAGTATCAATTATTGTGCTGTCTATTTTGTTGCTATAGAGAATTGAAACATTATTTTTTGATAAAAAGTTGGTGACAGTTTTTCCAATTAATTCGTCATATAAATTGTAGGGGTGACCAGCAAGAAGAATTTTTATGGAGTTTGTTTCTAGAATTTGACGTTGGCTTTCTTCTTCAATTTTTCTTTTTTCTTGGGCAACTTTCTCGGCATGCTTAAAAGCATTATATGTTTCTATATAAGATATTCCTAGAGTTTCACCTAGTTTTAGAAAAGCAATTAGTTTACTTTTTCCTTTTGTTAAGTCAATATTGTAATTTAGTATTTTTACGTCGAATATGTTGTTTACTAGATCGTATAGGCTGTTAAAGTTTGTACAAACCTGCTCGTTTTTCTTAATAGAATACATTCTTGGTACTAAAATGTAGTCACATTTATCTTTTAAATCTAGAATATGTCCTAGATATATTTTTAGAGCTAGACAGCTTTCAGAGTTTGCAAGCGATGTGCCATTTTGTAGTATTTTCTTATTGCTTTTTGAACTTATGATTGTGTTAAATCCTAGTTTAGTAAAAAAAGCCTGCCAAAAGTCCTTGTCATAGTAGTAAAGTAATGCTTTAGGTAATCCGATAGTTTTTTTTATAGTATCACGTCCTCATTAAAAAATATGAAGTGTTAGTAATGACTATTTCTTTTTTTGTCGACAAGTTGGGACATAATTCTTTTTTATAATTAGTGATATGTTTGTAATGATGGTTTTTTTCATGTGTATAATAGTAAACAATTTTACTCTTTGTGTAGGTTCTTTAGAAATTTTGTTTTGAAGTTTATTTTAATTATGTTATAATTGATTTAATAAATTACTATATTTATTATGGAGGTTAATATGAGCATAGTTTATAAAAAGGCATTAAAATTTAAAAAAGAGCATCCTTCTACAATTGGTTGGCGTTTGAAGAAAAATTCAGCAATTGTTGAAAAACATCTAAATCCTGGAGAAAAGGTTTTATATGTGTTTGTGGCTCAGAAGAATGATAACCCTTTAGATATTTTAGGTACGGCAGTTATTGCTCTTACTGATAAGAGAATTCTTATTGGACGTAAGAGGGTTGTGTTTGGATACTTTTTAGATTCAGTAACTCCGGATTTATTTAATGACTTGAAAGTAAAGGGAGGTTTGATTTGGGGTAAAGTTTACATCGATACAGTAAAGGAGTTTATTACTCTTTCTAATATTGGAGTAGAAGCTTTGCCAGAAATTGAAACTGAAATCAGTAGTTATATGATGGAAATGAAAAGAAAATATTATTCTCATAGTCGTGATGATGATGATATTGATGCAGAAGAAAGAGATGATTAGAAAATTAAAGTCTTTATTTAGACTTTTTTTTTTGCTATAATGAAGATGGTGATAGTATGAAAAAGTTACTTCCGATTTTATTACTCTTAGGAGTTGCTGGTTTGTCTTTACAAGTTATTGTTCAGTTTATGATTAAGTATCATGAGGTTGATTATTCTATTATTACAAAGGATAATTCTTATTTAATTAATGAAAAATTAAATGTTGTTGGAAAGAAAAATACATATTCATTTAAAGTAGTTGATAATAATAAGGATACATATTATTTTAATTTTGAACATAATTACAATGGACAGGATAAGATAATAAAGAATGTAAAGTTTTTTAATACAAATGGTTTGAAATGTATTTACCCAGTTTATAAGGGAAAGAAAACAAGCGACATTTATTGTAATTATAATGATGTACAGACTAGTTATACTTATCTAAAACAGACTGACAATAAAGATTTTGATGAATTTATTAAAGAGTTAAAGAAGGAAAAGTATACTGCTGCTTCTTGGAAAAGCAATAGTAATACCTTGCCAACTCAGGATGTAAATTATAAATTTTATTTAGACAACGTTCCTAAGAAAACGTTTTTTACAGTTTGGTTTTATAGGGGCTTTTATATTTTAGAAAATGGTAAGTTTGAAAAGAAAGAATTTTTGACTGCCGATCATTATGAAAATAATTTGTCTTCATTTGTTGGAAACTATTATGTTTCTATTAATACTGATATGAATTCGGCTAATGAGTATACAACTTTTTATTTGTATGATGTTGTTGATGGTGGTAAGGGTAGAGTTGACTTGAATGAACATATTTCATTTAATATGTATATTAATGGAGCTTATGATGGTAAGTTTTATTATACTGATTTAGATAAGAAAAAGCAGTTTGCACTAAATCCAGATAAGGAAACCGTTGAAGAGGTTGGAAATGTCAAGGATGGATTTAAAAATATTTCTGGTAAGAAGTTGATAAATGTTTTGGCTAAGGATTATTTAAAAGAAAATAGAACTTGGACTAATGTTGTTACTAATAATGTTTTAAAGGAAAAGTATGGTGCTACAATGGTACAAAAAGATAATGATATGTATTATTTTGTTACTGATAATGGTGATTTTTATAAAGTCTTTAAAACAGATTTGGATAGGGCTTTATTGTTGTTTCATTTTGATTCTGTTTCGGAGTGGAAGGTTAAAGATTCCAATATAATGATTATCTCAGGTGATACAATGTACTATTATAATGATGTAGTGGGTCTTAACCCCATTGTCAGCAGTAGTGAGTTTAAATATAATTATAAAAACATTTGTGATTTTGTGGTGAAGCAGTAGTAATATTGCTTCTTTTTTTGAATAAAATTATAAAAATGAAATAATTTTGTTGATATTTACAAAATCATTTGATATAATTTTAAGTGCAATGGGGCTTTAGCCAAGTGGTAAGGCGTAGGTCTGCAACACCTTGATCACCGGTTCAAATCCGGTAGGCCCCTCCATTTATGTGCGAACGTGGTTCAATGGTTAGAATACGGCCTTGCCAAGGCTGTGATGGGGGTTCGATTCCCCTCGTTCGCTCCATTTGAAATCAACTTACGGACTTAAAAGTTTGTGAGTTTTTATTTTATATAAAACTTTAAAAGTTCTCTTATCACAGAAAGGAGGACATTTTTTAATGCTTGAATTTAAAACAATAGAAACATTAAAGCCTAACTCAAGTATTATTGATATTATTAAATGCTATGACTATAAAACAAAAAATGGTAAAGTTAAAATTCTTGGAAACACAAATTTAAATTTACCGATTTCCTACATTTTATTTTACCATTTATAAATTCTTGGATGTTCTTTATAGATTATAAAGATGATTAGATATTATTTTCACTTATTATCTTTAAGAATTGCATTACGCTTTTTTATCATTATACTCAGTTGGAATTATTAATTGTTCACTTACACTTTAATATTTTGTAATAATTAAGTTATCTTTTTCTTCATTATATTTGAAATTTTCTCATATTCTATGAAAATAATGCAAATAAAATACATTATAAGTATATTGAATTGTTTAATTTACTTTTTCAATTGAAGCAATTATAATTATAATTAATAAAAATGTTTTAAAATAAATAATTTTATAGTATAATATGCAAAATGGGAAAAAATAGAAGAAGATAAAACTACAACTAAAGAAGAAACAAAAACTAAAAAAGATAATAAAAATAAAGTATCTTATTATTGTGAAAGTGGCTATGTTTTAAATGGTACTAAATGTACTAAAACTGAAACTAAAAATGCAACAGGTGTTTGTCCACAAGGTTTTAGCGCAGGAGCATGGGATAATGATTATTGGACAACTGAAATGGATCCAGAAGAAGAATACAGGTGTATAGATAAAAATGGATACAAAGCAAGTGATGCTGTTCTTGATTCAGTAACAAATGATTGTTACTATAAAAAAGATTATCCTGAATCAAATCCAATTTATTGTTCAAATCATGGTAGAGTATATTATAATGGTTATTGTTATTATGCAAAATTTAAAGCGGAATTTATTACTTATTGTGCTGGTGGAGTAAATGTAAATTCTAGTGGTATGTGTGATTTAAGAATGAACAAAGTATTTAATTGTGAAAACGGATGGACATTGGAAAATAAAAAATGTACTAAGACAATAGTTGTAGATGCTAAGAAAAGATAAAAATTTAAAAAACTAATGTAAAAAATCAAGGTCTAATGAATAATATAGTTCATCTAAACCTTGATTTTTATTGTTTGTTTTACTTTTTAAATTCTTATAGGGAATTATAATATTAAACTCGCCTTGACTATAAGGAGCCACTTGATATTGTGGAAAAAATATAATCAATCCTTCTTTAGAAAAAGCAAAATTGTTAAAGTTTTCTTTTATAGGTTTAGTTCCTTCATATAACATTGAATAGTTTATAATTTTTGTATTGTATTTTAATTCATTACGACTGATTTCTGATAATATTTTTAGGAAGTTTTTATTTTTATTTATTAGATTATTGATATTTATAATTTTATTTTCTTTTATATCGTAGACAACTGTATAAATACGATGATTAGGGTGGGCTCCTCCTGTAAAATCTTCAATATGAAATACAAAAGATATATAATTTTTGTATTCATATTTTTCATATAGAATTATTAAGTAGTAGTATTGGTTTATTGGTATTGTTGATGATTTTATATTATTTTTGAACTCTTTTAAATAGTTAGTGATTTGTTTATTAACATTGTTATTTAGTTTTTTATATTTTGTTATTGGGTAATATATTTGTACTTTATAATTTTTGTTTATTTCTAATATTTTGTGTTCATTAGTATTTATTTTTGATTTATCAATATCCGCCTTAATATTTATTATGTGAGTAAAAAAAATTAAGTTTATTATTAGGAATAGAGTAAAGATGGTCTTTATTTTCATTGTATCACCAATATATAATATTCTTTGATATTTATATTTATTTGTTTTTATGATATGATTTTTTAGAGGTTGATGTTATGGAGAAGAATTATAAGAAAATTATTTTGTGGCTAGGAATATTTTTGTTTCAAATTATAGTATTATTTGTTATTTATTTTATGTTTTTTAACAAGGTTTCGTTTTTAAAGTATAGTGATGCTGAGTTTAAATTTAATTATGGAACTAATTTTAAGGTTTCTAAAAAAGATGGAGTATATACTGTTGGTGAAAAGAATGGTACGGCTAAAATCATAATTAATATTTCTGATAATACCTTGGGAATGGATTCTGATAATAATAAAAATAGGGCTATTTCTATTTCTGATAGTTTAGTTGGCGAAGGTTATACAAAAGCTTCATTTAATTGTTTGGATCATATATGTATGAATGTGTATGAAAATGAAAATAAACATATTACTATTGCGGTTGAGTTTAATGAGGATAACGTTTTTACATATGAACTTGTTTGTGATAAAGAGGAGTCTGAAAAGTTTAATGATGATTTTGATTTGATTATTAATTCTTTTGTAAAAATGAAGTAGTTACTGTATTTTGTATAGGAATATTTTACTTGAAATGATATTTTGAGAATTCTGGTTGAATAATTTGGTTTAAAGAATAAATATTGCTTTTATTCTTTTATATTGCTATAATATTTTTAGTATAGGAGGTCTTTATTTATGTATTGTCCAAAGTGTAATGGACCTATGGAAATGGGAAGTTTATTTTGTCCTCATTGTGGGGCAAAAATTGATAATAATGATAATAGTAATGGTGGAAATAATTTATCACAAAGCGCTAATGAGTCTTTAAATAATGTCGATAATACTTTGTTATCTAATGCAGGTAGTGTCACAGTTCCAGTAATTATGAATAATCCTGGGAGCAATGATTTAAATACTAGTAATGTTAATGATGTTAATTTAAGTTATGGTACTGAAAATGGTACTGCTTCTAGTATTGGTGGTGTTAGCACAAGCAATGTTAGTTCTTTTAATGGCGCTAGTTTAGAAACTAACAATAATGTAAATACTGATATAAATAATAATTACAATATGGCTAGTATGAGTCCTAATAATTTTGGTGTTGCTAATACGAATATAGTTAACTCTGATGTTGTTGGAAATGCTCCTGGTTCTAATATAAGTACCAATGAGATGAATACTAGTATGGAATCTGTTGTTAGTAATGCAAATATAAATTCAAATATGAATACTGATAATTCTAATAATACAAATTTAAATATGAGTAATTATTCTCCTAATCAAAGTATGAATATTAGTAATAATTCTAGTGTTAATTCAAATGCTATCTCTAAAGTTAACAAGTCTGGTAATTTGATAACTATTATTCTAGTTTTAGTTATTGCTATTGTAGCTGTGGTGGTTTGTTATCTTATGATATCTGGAAATAAGAGCAATACTACTAATAAGGATAAGAATATTGTTGCTACTAATAATACGTCTGAGGTTACTATAAATGGTAGGACTGGTAAGGTACCTAAAGGATGGAGTTTTATTTCTGGAATTGAGGCTGGGTCTGCAGAACATGAATCTGTATTTATAAAAGATACTCGTGATTCAGTGGCTCTTATTTCTTCTACTAATGAGGTAACATTTGGTGATATTAAAAAAGGTATGTATACAGTTAAAGCTAAGTTTGAGTCCTTGGGATTTTCTGAGTTGAATGCTACTACTGATAAAAAGAATGGCATTGAATATGTGTTATTTGATGGATTATATGATGGCAGTAATTATCATATTTTATACTTTGCTGATGGAGTAGGTGTAAGTGGTAGTGAAGGTTATTATGCTTCTAGTGAGGATTTAATGACAATTATTAATTTTATGACTAGTTTAAAGAAAAATACAGTAACTAAAGGAATTATTTCAGATAATAATGTTAATTTTTTTAATACTATGATAGGAAAATAGAATTGTTGACCAAATTTGTATTTGGTCTTTTCTATTGCTATTTTTTAGTATTTATGATATAATATAAAGACATTTTCAAAGTGGTATATATTTGTTTGAAAGTGTGTATATTTTATTTAGAGATTAAATTTTATTTAATATTTAAAGGAGATTTTATTATGATAAAAAGAAAGTTAAGCGATGTAAATAGCATACTTATGTATAAACAATTACTTGAAAAACCAGAAAAGTATATTTTATGTAATTATGAAGAAGGACCTCTTTGGGTTGAAACGACAGAGGCAGAACTTTATAGAGAAACAGTAGATGTTTCTTCTGATATTACTAATGTTTTTACTGAAACTTTAAGGAAATTAGGTACTGGGGTAAGAAATGTTAGTGATATTTCAATAGGACTTGATTTTAGTATTTTTGTAGATTGTGATTCATTAGATGAAAATGGTCAATATACTGAATCACCTAAAGTTCTAAATGATAAAATTTCTGTAATTGTTGATAGTATATCTGGTCATTATAATGGAGAAAAGAGTTTTGAAATCATTGGTGATGATTTTGAAACACTATTTGGTAATCAACAATTTACAACAGATTTTAGTACTTTAGTTATTGGATTAAATAAGTTAGGATTTGAATTAGGCGGTATATCTTCATTTGGTGAAGTAAAAGAAAGAGTTTTAAAAGGTGAAAAGGCTATTGGTACTGTTTCATTAACTACAGAAAAAAACAAAGTTTATAAGAAAAGTGAAAAATAATTCACTTTTTTTTTACATTATTTTACTATTTGAAACTTATTTTTTTCTATTTAGTATTACTAATTGTGTTATAATTTTTATATGGGTGATAAGTGCATGAAAATTAAGATAGACAATGTAGAAGTTAATTACATACAATATGGTGAAGGTAGTGATGTTTTACTTTTGCATGGATGGGGACAAAATATACAAATGATGAGGCCACTGGGGGATAACTTATGTAGTAATCATAGAATTACAATTATTGATTTTCCTGGTTTTGGTGAAAGTAGTGAGCCACCAGTTGCTTGGTCTGTAAGAAATTATGCCGTTTTAGTAGAAAAATTAGTTGAAAAATTAAATATTAAGAAACCTACTGTTATTGGACATTCCTTTGGTGGAAGAGTTGCTATATATTTTTCAGCAGATAATCCTATTGATAAATTGGTTTTGTTTGGTAGTCCTTGTATGAAGGAAAAAGAAGAGTTGACTTTATCAGTAAGAATTTTAAAGAAAATAAAAAAGTTACCTGGCATGGATAAGTTTGGTGATTTTATGAAACAATATATTGGTTCTCCTGATTATAGAGCTGCAAGTCCGATAATGAGGCAAACTTTGGTAAATGTTGTTAATGAGGATTTGGCATCTTTTGCTAGGAGAATAGAGGAACCAACATTACTAATTTGGGGTGAACATGATGAGGCGGTTCCAGTTAAAGAAGCTAGAGAGCTTGAAAAAATAATGATAGATGCGGCACTTATTGTTTTGCCAGGGACACATTATGCTTATCTAGAGAATTTAGGGCAAGTTATAAATATATTAAATAGCTTTATTTAGGAGGGATAATATGGTTTTAAAAATATTATTATTTTTATCATTCCTTTTCTTATTATTTTATAAGACAAAACGTACATTACATATGTTACAGCAAAACCTTTACAATGAGAATAATCGATATATAAAATGGTTATTTAAGACTAAGAATCAATTTTTAGATTTAGACTTAATAGTTATTGGTATTTTGTTAGTGGAAAGTTTAATACTTTATGATATTAAATATTCTACAGTTATAGTTAGTCTTGTTGTTATTGGGTTTGATTTTTTATTAGGTTTAAAGTGGAAGAAAAAAATAGAAACTGATCAAAATAAAAAACCATTAGTTATTACTAAGAGAATAAAAAGACTTATTGTTACTACTAGTGTTTTATATTTGATACCAGTTGTTATTTCGTTATTTAATATAAATGATTTGGCACTTACTTGGAAATTGATTTTACTTAGTTATATTATGATATACTTAAATCC
>ERZ1023658.263-NODE-263-length-16701-cov-58.616905_pt1 | contig 16701 bp, 22 predicted proteins | sample MGYA00380339_ERZ1023658 | MGnify/ENA primary metagenome ERZ1023658 (study PRJEB33179, sample SAMN07448981) | human gut metagenome | biome: Human-gut; feature: Human associated habitat; material: Faeces | host: Homo sapiens | place: India: Bhopal | collected... | reverse complement strand
GATCACCTCTCCGTTTGGCGAAAATTTTAGACGAACAGGTCTGACACTTTAGTACGTTAAAGCATTAAACTTCACCGCTTTAAAGTGCAACGTGTGAAAGTACGAACAAATCATGTCAATATTATTAACATACTATGAACTATAAAAGATCAATAAAATCAGTACATGAAATTAAAAAATATCAGTAGACAAAAAATCAAATCATGGTACTATATACATGTAACAAGAAAAGACATAGTAGAAATATAGAAAGTGAGGAATGTTAATAATGAGGTCATTGGAACAAAAAAAGAGAGATATTGAAAGTGCTGGAATGTTAATAAAAAGTGGGATCGATTTAAGATCGGTCAATCCTCCAGAAGTTAGAGAAATGATGAAAAAGATTGCCGCTAACGCGGTATGTATAGGACTCTACAACTTTAATCGTTTTGTGATTTCACATATTGGTAACGGTAACTTCACAACAATTAAACCAGAATGGAAAGAAGCTAGAGTAGGACTGGTAAAATGTTTGGCGATAATCAATAATGAGGGCGAATCTATTAAAGATATTTTATCGCTTGAAGAAATTGAAGAAGCAGTACGTTATACAATTTTTGAACTAGAAACAAGTGAGGATGATAATGAGTAAACCTATAAGAAAAGTCAACATTCCAGAAACGACAAGAATTAACTTTGTCGACAAGCGCACAACCATAAAGGAGACTGGAAAAGATGGTGGAATCAGCTATTACGATCTTGATTCAACGCTACTATGCGAGGGTTATTTCACAAATCAAATTCGCGGAGAGTTGCAGAAAGTGGAAACAGATAAAGAAACGTATTACACTTTCACTTTTAACAATGGTGAGAAAACACATTATCGCAACTTTTACAAGTTGCGTAGATAGCATCTTTTATACATCTGGTATACCGCCATAGAATCATAACAGAACACACTATAATAAACGGCGGATATTACATACTATTACACTTCAAATAAACAATAACACAAAAAAGGAGATTTAAATTATGAAAAATTTTAAACTGGTATCTGGAGACGAAAAATGTGTAAAGCTTGTACAAATCAATGGTACAACAGCACTTGCGAAGGACGTTAAACCATCTGGTAAGCTTTTAGGAATCGTAGTTGGTACTGACGATGTGACAGGGAAGATCACCTACTATCTCTGTATGGAAACTGAAACAGGTTTTGGAATTTATGCAACAGGCGTTGCACGTGAAATTGACAAGATTGCTGATTTGTTAACGGACGCGGTAGCTAATGGGCATGATTTCATCATTGAGTGTACAACAGGTATTTCAAGAAATTCGGGGCAGGCGTTCTTTAAAATCATGGTAAGAAGCTTTTAAACGCGGCAAACGGTCAACAGTGCGGTTGACACCAAAATAATGAACGGAAGCTTAATCAATTGTTCATTTATATTTATAGAGGGACTGGAAACAGTCCCTTTTGTAATTTCATAATGTTAACAATTTGTTTACAAAATATCTCATATTTGTTCATATTTATATGTTAGAATAAAGGCACAAAATGAAAGTGAGGTATGAATATGTATTTGGAAAGCCAATTATTAGAATTACAACATGCTATTGTATTAAGAGCACTCGATGATATTAAAACACCTGTTCTCAGACTGAAATATTACAGAGAAGTTAGAAGCTCACTTGAACTTTATGCACCTCTGTATCACATGACAGCCGATGAAATGATACAGAGCGCAATCGCAAGCGGCTACATCGAACCTTTTACAGAAAGTGAGGTAGAGAAGTATGGCAAGTAAACAAAAAGAGCGTGTGGGCGAAGTCCAACGTGCGAAGGGCGTTTTATATGAGGTATCTAACGATAAGTACACGCTACTCAAACAGCACTATACAAAACAAGAGCTTTTGTTACTTCTAAGAACGTTAGGCAAGAGAGCGCAAACCAGACTTAAAACATTAAGCACATATTTTAGCGAACGCGGTAAAAAGTACACTGGACAAATCAACCCAGTATACGATAGATATAAAGGTTTCGATATAAAATATCAAGGTTTGTCGACACAAGCACTTTATAAGAAAGTTAGAACAGCGATTGACATTTTAAACGCGAAACAGTCAACTTATAGCGGCTATGTAAAACTACAACACACGGCATTCAACAAGTTAAAAGAGAATCACCCAAAACTCAAGGATTTGTCATTTGACCAATGGCAAGCAATGGTTGTATACATGGGCATGTGGCAATCAGCACATGAGGGTGAGCAGTATGACAGTGAAACTTTGTTAAGCAATTCCAAATGGGCGTATGAGACGGGGCAATGGGGGCCATTTGACTTTAAGAAAGTCGACCTAGATAAATGGTTTTTAAACGTTCAACGTGAGGGGGCATCTGGACAATGGTTAGACTTAAAAGAGGATTTTGACGACATTTAAGAGAGGTGCAAACAATGGCAAAACAAAAAGAAAAAATTTCATATTGTAAAAAGTTTCTTTGTTTTGACATTGAAACGACACATGAGCACATATCAGACGATTGTGACATTATCTACACATGGCATTGGTCGGTGATGGATAGCGACTACAACTATAATACGTGTTCTTCATGGGGCAATTTGTACGATTACTTACATAGCCAATATCAAACTTTTTCCACTCAAGGCGAAAACCGTATTATCGTATATGTACATAACTTATCATATGAAATGGAAGCGATAATTCGCAACCTTGAGGGGCACACCATGACAGGCGGCTTCTACATGGATACCCATGAACCCTTATATCTTATCATTGATGATGTGCTAGAGTTTCGATGTAGCTACAAGCTTACGAATAAAGGTTTAGCGGCTTGCGGTAAAGATGTTGGGCTTGAAAAGCTTGAAATGAATTATAACGATATTGTAAAACCAGGCGAAAAGTTGCCGCAAGACAAAGAACGCTATACATACCGTGATGTTGAAATCATGGTAGCAAAAATCCACCAACTCGAAGAACAGGAAAATAAACCATTCTACGAATTTCCTTATACAAATACGGGCTTTTTGCGTGATGAGCTTCGCGCTATCATGAAAAAAGATCAAAAGTGGATGAAGATGTTTCACAACACTTCACTTGACTATGACAGATATGTTGTTTGTCGAAAAGCTTTCGCGGGTGGCTATACTCACGCTAACTATATGTATGCTGGGCAAATCATGGAAAATGTGCATAGTTACGACTTTGGAAGTGCTTACCCGTTCGCAATCGCAACAGAAAAATTTCCAGTTGCACCGCTTAAACGTTTACCAAATGCCAATATTTACGACTTAAAACGTCTGCTCAATACAGACAACTACCTATTTATATGTACCATTACAGCAAAAAACGTTCGCGCAAAAGGCACAATGACTTTTCTCAGCTCCTCACATTGCGAAGTATCAAGCGACAGTGTTTTGGATAATGGTAGAATCTACAAAGCAGATATGATAAAAACCACATGCACTAGCCTTGACCTTGCTATTATTCTACGCATGTACAAGATTGACGCCATACGTGTTGATGAATGTTACTATTGCAGAGCTGACTACTTACCGTCTGGAATAGTGTCAACTATGTTAAAGTACTACAACAAAAAACAAAGTTTAAAGGGTGTCGATGGTGAAGAATTAAACTATGGGAAAGCTAAAAACCGTGTAAACAGCTTTTATGGCATGTTTGTTCAGGACCCTATTCACGATGTTGTTACACTTGACGGCACAGAATGGAGTTTAGACCACTGTGCAATAACAAACAAAGAAGAAATTTCCGCACAGCTTGAAAAATTTTATAAATCTTTTAGAAGTTTTTTACCATATCAAATAGGAGTTTTTATTCCAGCATGGACACGTTATCATTTAATGCATGATATAGTTTCAAAAATTGATAGAAATGTGCTATACTGTGACACAGATAGTGCAAAACTAATCAATCGAGAAGAATGTTTGGAAGTTATAAACGGCTATAATGACTATGCAAAATACAAAGTTGAACTTGCTATAAAGAGATATGGACTTGACTACACTCTACCAGACCTAGGAGTTTTTGACTGGGAAACAAAAAAGAAAGGCGCATGGTTGAAATTTAAAACCTATGGCGCGAAAAAGTATATATATCAAGCACGTGATGGGAAGCTATATATGACTGTGTCGGGACTCTCAAAGAAAGCCGTAAATTATCTTTCATCCATCGAAGATTTTGAAATATTCACAACTTTTGACAAAGACGTATCTGGAAGGACAATATCGCACCCAACCACTAACGCTATACCAACTTATGATAATGGCGGCACGTGGATTGAAGATACCACATACACTTTGTCAATCTCACCCGAATATGGTGCTTTAATTGGAATAGACATTTATAGCATCAAACCGACACTAATAACAAAAGAGGGAAAGAAAGAAAATACAGATGTAGATATAAATAAACGTTTAGAAAAGTTTACGGTAAAAACTAAACACTTATCACCAATAATTTTAGAGAAGATAGGAGAATAATATTATATGGAAATAGAAAATTTATATATTACTGTAGGAGATGAAACCTATATAAACATTCCATCGCTATATACTTTAAACGCGGATGTTTACATTGTTTTTGGTGAACGTTCAGCAGGTAAAACATATTCAGTTTTCAAGGGCTTATTTGACGACTATGACAAAACAGGTGCACAATTTGTTTACATGCGTACACGCGAAGATTATCTTATCCGTGGTAGAGCGTGGGGGGCTGTCGCCAACATCAAGCCGTATGTTGAAAAAACACTATGGAAAGAAGAAGCGAACTTGAACTACTATAGCGGTGTATATAGAAAACAAGAGTTGGGACGAAACAACAAATGGATATATTCGCCTTGCGGCTATAGCTCATCAATAGCATCATGGATGAAATACAAAGGTAACGGCTACGATTTAGTTAAAACTATATTTTTTGATGAATTTATAGAAGATGTGGACACGACTACAATTATACCACTTTCCAGAAACGAATTTTTAAAAGGTTATAGTCAGCAACTTTCAACTATCGTTAGAAGAAGAAAAGATGTTAAAATTGTAGCATGTGCAAACAGCATTAACCCAAAAAGCCCCCTCTTTGATTATTACAACATTGATGCACGTAAACTAGAACAGGGAAAAGTTTATATTTTCAATCGCAAGATTGACGATGGTGATATACTGAAAATTTGTGTACTGTACACTGAACCGCCAAAAAAAGCGCACGTATCAAAACACTTAGCCGTTTATGAGTCCCAAACAAATGACATGACTATAAACGGAGCTTGGCAAGAGGAAGTCTATCCAGAAATTTTCAATCATTTATCATGGAAATGGTATGCAGAGTTGACGGTAAAAACCAACCGCGTATACATAGCAGACTTTGGAATAACTGTAATATTTCCAGAAAAACAACGTTGTCCAATGGTAATCGTAGACGGTAAATATAAATCAAAAAACAATATTCTCACAAATGAGCTATATTTACCGACAACTCGAAAATTGATAGATTGGATGATATACTATAAACGAACTTCACAAATCTGTGCAAGCTCAAAAGCAGCAAGCGAAAAATTTAATGATTTGATAAGGCGAGTTCTTATTGACAGAAATTAAATATATGTTAAACTATAGCTAGGGATCACCAGACAGACCGTGAAGAGCGGGGTGATTGTGCAAACTGTCAGCACGGGCGTGGAGACACGCCCACCTTTTAGAAAGTGAGGTGTTGTGATGGATGTAAGTGCGGTTACACAAATAATTACAAGCGTAGGCTTTCCAATCTGTATGACGTTAATCTTGTGTTACTATATCAAGTATCAGACTGACGTTCATAAAGAGGAAACAAAGGAGTTAACGAATGCAATTAACTCACTAAGGGAAATGATATCAGAAATTAAAACTAAATTGGAAGATGAGGTGAAAGCATGACATATTATGAGGTTATTAAAAAAGCGTTATACATGTTTTATCACCGTGACGAATACGCTTATTTTTATGGTGCAAAAGGGCAAGTCCTAACCGATGAAGTGATGAACACTTTAATTAGTTGTGAGCCTGCCTTTTTTTCAAAATTCACAACTCAAGAGTTGAGTGCCTATAAAGCGTTTTCGCGTGGTAAAATTGGTCTGGATTGTAGCGGATTCGTTTCCGCTGTTGTAGGTGTGGAAAATTACAGCACTGGACACTATCATGACGGGGCAGAAAAGACTACACCGCTTTTAGGCACTGAGGGAAATGGTTTGTATACAACTTTTGGCGGTACTGGTAAGCACGTAGGGCTTGACATAGGTTACGGCTTTTTCCTGCATGTGCCAAATATGGGACACACTATCGAACTCGGTAGAATCGCAGAATATGACTGGGAACATTCTTTTCACTTTATAAACATTGATTATGAGGGGGCAAAAGCATGATAGATATTGATAAGATGGTAACAACACTTTCAATTCCAGACGGCATGACCGTTGATGAAATGCGACGTATCGTAGTAGATGTCTTAGATATGGCGAAAGCTTCAAATGAAGCAGAGAAAGCAATTGCAACAGAAAATGCAACATTGAAAACGGAAAATGACCGACTCAGCAAGCAAAACTTAGAGCTGTTCAACCGCGTGACAACTTCTATTTCTACAACCTCAACAAATAAAGAGGAAGATGAAGAAGAAAAAGAGGAAGTCACAACAGATGATATTTTGAGTTATTATAGTTAATGTTCCACGTGGAACATATAGAAAGTGAGGTATAAATTATGGCAAAAACAACAAAACCGCTGACAAGTGCAGAGCGCGGTGTCAATCTTTTTAATGATGCACGAAGAAATTCATCAAATGAGTATATGCGGGCGGTAGGCGAAGTTACAGTAGCAACTTCCATTAGTCATGCAATGACGCCCATAGTCAAATATGCGCCATTCATGAATGAGTTTTTACGTTATGTTGTAAATAAGATCGTCATTCAGTCGGTAGAATCAAAGATGTATACAAATCAGTATGAGATGCTGAAAAAGGAAGGTTTCCCACTCGGAACCGATCTGGAAATGAACTACGTCAATCCGGCTATGGGACGTGACTATGACATTTCTCTGGGCGCGACTTTGTTACAAGTGACAAAACCAGACGTTAAAACGTGTTACTTCCGTCAGAATCGTAGGCGTCAGTTTCCAGTAACAATTCCACGTGAACTCATGGAAGGTGCTTTCACATCATGGGAACAGCTTGACAGCATGGTCACGGGTATGGTGACAAGTCTGTACAGTGGTAATGAGATCGAGGAAGAACACCTTATTAAGAAGTTGATTCAGACTTCCGTGAAAAACAACGTTGTCGTGAAGAAGGAAATCGCATGGGATGATGGAGACCCTGCAGCTTCTTCTGTAACTTTTATCAAGACAATTCAGAAAATTGCACTTGATATTACTCACGCAAGCTCTGACTTCAACAATTACCAGGCATACGCAACAGCACAGGGAATTGCAGACGTCACACCAGCTATCACATGGACACCGTCCGACAGTTTATACCTGTTTGTGCGAAGTGACGTTTTAGTTAACTGCAACGTTGAAACGCTTGCTGGAGCTTTCAACATGAGCAAGGCTGAGTTAGTAGGGCGTGTCACACCATTTCCAAACTTTGATTACCTTGATTTTGAGTCAGCGATTGACCCAGTGACAAAGTACTGGACAACCATCAAGGATGATCAAAATATTCTTGCAGTGCTTGCAGACGTGAACACATTTGAGTACCGCGACAATCTGAGTACAAGCGGTGACTTCTATAATGCCGCTGGACTTTACCAGAATCAGTACTTGAACGTATGGCAGACATACGGCATTAGACCTTGGGGAAATGCTGTTGCGATTTGTAAAAAAGCATAAATAAAGGGGGGATTTTATGACAACTGTATATCTGTTTGATTCGCCATTTGACGACAGCGGTAAGCATTTGTTAATCCCAACAGAGAAAAACGCTGAGGGGTTCCTTAAAGAACTTCTCAGCGTTCTTCCTTATAAACGCTACGATAATGTAACGTGGGAAAGACAGGGACAGACTTTTCGTTGCCCTGTCAGAGCAGATGAATTAAAACGCTATAATTACATGGCATATCAGAATGAATCGAGAATTGAATTTGCATATATTATTGACTATCAATACGTAAATAATAAACTTACATATGTAAACACATCTGTTGATTATTGGGCAACCTACATTGACAAATTCACATTCCATCCGTCACCAATCATGAGACAGCACCCCGCAAGTGATGGACTTTTTGCAAACTTTTATCCTGAACCAACACAAGTTGACAGGTGGGAAATCGCAAGAACTGAATACGGTTTTTCAAAAGATGACGATGACTCCGTTTATCTCATGACCGCAAATAATACCGATACTTACGAAAACCGTTCTAGCGATTTCTACGCGGCAATCGCAAATTTCGCCATGGGCGATTATGGTCAAATAAGCAATTTCTTTTCGTTGGTATCTGTCAACCCTTGCGAATGTGGCGGCATAGTCCAGAGCAACACAAGTAAGCTTACAAGAGCGCAAGCGTTAGAAGTGGTTAAACGATATGCAAAATGTGGACGGCAAGAGGATATCATCGGAGCTTATCACGTACCAAAGTTTTTTGCCACTGAGGTTAGCGGTGAAAATCTTGATAAAGTTGACAACAGGACAGGAGAGGTTGAGCTAGTACAATCTTTTGTTGAAAAACCTTTATGGAATAAACTCTATACTTCCCCACAATTTAATAAATTGACAGTTAATTGCGGTGGAAGTGCGAAAGAGTATGACTTCCGTTATTTTGATGAATCCGCGCTACTTGCCAAAAAATTTAAATTCAAGTGGGCGGCTAATCAATCCCAACTGGGCGGCATTGTAATTACACCCGAGCAGTACGGAAACGGCACAAACGGAGACTACTCGCTTGCAAGTAGTACGTGGGACTCTGTACAGCTTTCGACTACACAGCTAAACAATAGCGGTGTCATGCGCGATTTTGGAAACTTTGGAGTTGCGTCAATCGGTAATTTGTTCTCACTTGACATTAAAGGTGAGTTGCAAGCCGCGGAAACTTTTGCAGAAAACCTTGGTGCAAAGTTTGAAGAATCAGACCTTACTATTGGAAATCCAACAGGAACGATTGCAATGTATAACGCTCTTTTTCCAATGATATCAGTTGCCTGGTACTATCCATCACTACAAGATATCAAAAAATTTAACAACTATTTTTGCATGTATGGATATAATTACAATGGAAGTTTAGCAGATATAGTTATTGATTCTTTGCCAATTGTAAACTATGTCCACACAAGCGGCGCAATCATAACGGCAGAAAACGCACCACAAAACGCCATTGCATACATGGCAAATCGCCTTGATAGTGGTGTTTGGTTTTGGCACGGTATCGGTAACTACAAACACACGGATAAAATTTTAGAAAATCATTTTCCAGAAAGTGAGGGCGGTTGATATGGCAACATACATTGGCGAAGCATCAAAAGATGAAAACGGCAATCTTAGAGGTGGGAAAGACGGAGATCAAAACGGGCTTGAAGTCCGCGTAACAGGTTGGTTTCCACAAACTGGAGACGGTAGGCGTTGGGACTGGATTGCACGCATCCGCAACCGCCCAGACGTTGCACGCGGTATTGCTACACTTATGATAGAGTCGTGTGACAATCAAAACGTTGGATATAATCAAGATCGAAGGGAAACTTTCACAAATGAGTGTAGAAAAGTCGGATGGACACCAAAAAACGTTAACGTCCCATGTGCAACTGACTGCTCTGCTCTAGTAGCATGTATATTAAATTGTCTCAATATTTTTGTTAGCACAAGTATGAACACATACAATGAATTAGAACAGCTTAAAAATACAGAGCTATTTGACATACTGTATGATAGTAAATACTTAACAACAGGAGATAACTTACAAGTTGGCGATATTTTGCACATGCCTGGACACACGGCAGTTGTTGTACAAAATTCTGAATCAATTCAACCAGTTCCAGAAGAAAATAAAGAAAATGAACAAGTTGGTGCTAGAATGTGGATAAATTGGCAATACTTCGAGTCTGGAAAAGAATATTCAGACAATAGCGGTTGGTATATAAACGGCGACGGTGGGCAAGCTTACGGGCGATATCAGTTTGACTATGAATACGGGCTAGTGCCGTTTATGCAATTTTGTGTGCAACAGTATCCAAACCTTTTTAGTGGTTTTCAACCTTATATTGATTTGGGTGTAAAAAATCCCGCACTTATAAACAATGAAGGACTAAAACAGTTGTTCGTAGATTACACAAACAACCACTTAGCAGAATTTTCAAAAATGCAAAACTGGGCGATGTTTAATGACTATTATCAGTTGATACGTACAAACATTCAAAAACATTTGGGATATGATGTATCTAACATTGGTGCTTATGCTGTCGGCACAGCGGCAAGTATCTCCATCCGTGATAGTGGACACTGGGACGCTGTAAAAGATATTTTCGTTGGTACAAACGGAACTGAATCAGAAAGCGACTGGATAAAGCTAGTCATGGCGCGTCAAAATGCAAAAACTAGTTACTATGATGGTGACAGGTGGACAAATACACAGTACAACCGCGTCTTTGCAGACATGGCATCCCAAACGGGCGTTATCCAAATCGGAGAGGGTACAATTTCAGACGCGTCAGCATCACCCGCCCCCGTGAATCCGTCTGGAAGTGATGCTGGAAGTGCAAGTGGTAGCGGCACTGTCGAAGTTGTACAACCAACAACACCGCCCCCACCTATTGGCGGTATTGATGCAAGAAACACGTTTTGCCCGTATTGGTCTTTAAAATACTTTGCAAATGTTTTGCCATTGAAAATTGATCATTGACAATCACGGTCAATTTGGTACAATGTATATAGAGGGTTGAGGGGTGCGGGGTGAGGGTGAGGGTGAGGGATAAATACTATATGTTCCGTGTTCCATGTTCCACGTGGAACATAGATTATAGAAAGTGAGGTGTAGGGCATTGAAAAGAAATACCAAAAACCAGAACACACAGACGGAAAACCTTTTGACAATCGGTTTGTACTATACTTTTTTGCGTAGGATTGCTGTTGACGCGTGGACTTTTGAGGGGTTGCCATTTGACGATGATGACGTTTATCGTCATGCAAATAACATTTTGAATGAGAATTTTGTATTAGGTAAGCTTGGGGGATTATGGAAAGAAGATGGATTTTATGTTGTCGGCGATTGCACAACGTCAAGCACGAAGACATGGTATGGTGGCGCGACCAAATATCAGTGTAAAACGTTTGTTAGTGTAGTCAGTAGAGACTTGAGCGAAGTTGCTACTTTAACGGCTAGCTTATCGCCATTTACAGATTATGACATTGTTTCTATTGATGGTCTGTGTCGACACTATGCCGCGTTGCTTTATGAGTGTGATAGGTGCATAAACGTAAACCTAAAAGCGCAGAACACACCTGCTATTTTGAATGCACCGGACGGACAGGAACTGACTTTTGCAAATTTGTATGAAGAAATCGCAGGTCATAAACCTGTTGTTTATACAAGAGATATGTCACCTTTGAAAAGTCAGTATGATGATATCAGACAGATTGTCTATCAGACACCTGCTCCATTTGTTGCAGGAAATGTTGAGCAACTTAAATCTATGTTAATGTCGGATTTTATGTTTATGTTGGGCGTTAATGGAAGAACACAAAGCAAAGTTGCGCAAGTGTCGAGTCTTGAAGTAATGCAAGATGCACCAACGCTCATGGTTTTAAGAAATTCGTATGAAAACGCGAGACAGAATTTTTGTGATCAATGCAACAAAAAATTCGGCTTGAATGTAACGGCAACGTTTAACGACTCAAATATTGGTGATGTTGGTTTGCTCGATCAATTTTCAGTTATGGATACCAATAGGGACACGGTAGAAAGTGTTAAGAATGCTGGTTTAGAATCTCAAGAAAAGGGGGATAATGAAGATGACAATTCCAATGATTGATACTAACTTTTTGGACAATGATAAGTATTGGTATGATGTGGGGGCGGCTTATACGCTCCATGTGTATGATATTTTGCAGAATGCACAGATTGGAAATGATAGGAAGTCTAATAAGAGCTTGTTTGAAAATTACGACTTTGCCGCGTTCGGACTTGATGTGTACCCGTTGTTTAGTGAGGATTTTAGAAAGCCAATTAACGATATGATCGTTCGGCATTTTCTGGAATGGGAAATCGGTTATGAAACAGACTTTCTTTTCCGTGAGCATATGCGCGGCGATATGTCGCGAATTATGCCCGAACTGAATATCAAATTAAAAGCACGGTTTGAAGCTTACAATACGGAGAAAATGTTTGAGACGGACAACAGCAAAAGTGTTCATACTTCCGATGATTGGCATAAGTTTCTTGATACGCCGCAAGGGCAAACAGATTTGCTCGATGACAATTATTTGACAAATGTTTCAAAAAATCATGTGGATGATTCTACCACACACAGCGGCTCAAGTGGGACTGCCGCGGCTAACGCACAGACTTATACAAGTGCCGTGTGGGATTTTGAGACAGAAATTTGCGATAAACTTAAACATAATTTTTTGGGGTTGTTTAGGTGAGTGCACATTGACGAAATTTTAACTTATGATATAATGTGAATAGAATTATGAAAGTGAGGTGTTATTATGGCGAATATACCTATTATCAATCCACCAGATAAAGAACATTTGGGCTTTTGTTGGCATCATCAATTTACAATTCCATTGCTTTTTGATGATTGCTTAAGCCTTTTACAGAAAGTTTGTGCACTTTGGGCTAAATTGAATGACGTTATTGACGCATTGAATGAGTTCAATGACGAATTTAATGCGTGGGCAAAAAGTGTAGAAGATTCTTTAAAAGATTTGTACGCGAAGTATACAGCGTTAGAAGCTAGAGTATCAAAAAATGAACAGGACATTGCTAACATTAAAGAGCAGTTACAGTCAATCCAAAACGAATTAACTAATATCAAAAATGACATTACTAGTATTAAGCAACGTTTAGACAACATTGAAAACAGATTGACGGATGTCGAAAGTGACATTACAGATATACGCCAATCAATTTCTAATATCAACGACTCAATTGAGATCTTGGAATCTGACTTGACAGCTTTAGAAGCGAGAGTTAAAAAGTTGGAAGATTTGTTGAAAAATCTCAACATTATTCCACCGATTGACATTTATAATGCGACAGATGAGGAATTCAGAACGGGACTTTGGCAAAATTGGTGGAATTGGTTAAAACTAAAAATAACGTTTCAAACAGCCGCGCCCGCTGACCGTTGGGAATACTCTGGAAATGTGGTGTGGTGGGATACTTCAACACACCTTCCGCGCTATTTCCAGTTAGGAAGGATTTCACAACCGCTTACTTTGTGTAAGTTGCCATTTATTGCGGTGTGTAAGGGGGTATTTGACCATGAACCATCATATACGGAGTTGAGAAATGCTAGCCCCCGATATTCTACTGCACAATTTACACCATCCAATGGATTTTTCAATTTTACTTTAACTTCTCCTTTTGGTTTTGTGATGGATGAAATTAAATTTCAAACTTCTTATATACCTTTCCTACCTTCCAATAGTAGACTATTTAATTTTGAAATTGCTGGTTCACTCGAAGATACTAAAAACGTGAATTGTGGTGTGCGTCTGCAAGTCCCTCCAAGTGGCACTAATGCCAAATTATGTGTAACCACATCAAAATTGGTCATTGGTACATGTCCCGACAGCGCAACTATTACAGATAGTACTAAGTGGGATTTATACATTTACGCGGTTGCGGAAAATGGTTGATTTTAGAAAGTGAGGTATAATTTTATGGATTTATTAAAATATTTAGAGCCAATGAAGCATTTACCAGATAGAGTTTCTAATCTTGCGTTTTGGCGTGGGGTGAGAAAGCTGAGGGATGAAGTGGTAAATGCGTTTGAATATATTGACAGTTGGGGTGAGAATATCGAACAATTGGTCGACTCCAAATATGGCGGCTATGCGTCATATGGCATGTCTAACCCTATAACGGATTTTGCATCACTTTTGAATATTTCCTCTATTAGTCAATACAGCGATGGTGTTAAGATTGCCCCGAATTACTCCAATATTACTGTCACAGTCCCTAGTGATTGTGAAATTGACCGTGTTGCAAGATTTATCCCCGTTCTATTTGTTGATGGTGGTGCACCTAGCGTTATTGTAGACCTTACTACACTTTTAGACGTTAAAGTAAAATCAAAAGTTGGCAATTTAATTTTAGAGTTTTCACCATCTGCCGCCGCGCCAAATATTGAATATTATGTGCCACTTCCAAAGAATGCTTATACAGGCACAATTGGAACTGTCAAACTATCAGTACTTATCCTGTATAAAGTTTAAGAATAAGCCGCCCATCCAGGCGGCTTTTTGTTATTTGGTTGGGAAGGTGATTTCCAAAAGATGTTTAAGGGATATCAAAACAATTCCCATGTTGCAAAGCTCTTTTGAAGTTTCAACCTCTTGCACTTCATGAAAGAATGCTTTGAGCATTCGCTTTGCTGTTTTATCTTTGCCGTATTTAATAAGTAAATCTGCAATTTCGTCATACATCTGGTTTTTCTGTTTTGTGGTTAATGCGTCCATGGTCAATCCTCACTTTCTTTATTTTTCCATTTAATTCTGTTTACGTCAATCTTATACTTATTGGCTTTGCCATAATCTTTGTTAATATATGCATACGCTCCTAAAATGTCATTGTAAATGTTGTCTCCATTATAAGCAATTGCGTTATTATAAGCAAAAATTGTATAACCACCGCGGTGTCGCTTATATAAATTGCACTCTAATGATTCCACCGTTACCATTGTCCATTCACTACCCGTATAATAAGGGATATAAATTCTCATGTTAGTCCTCACTTTCTATGTACACGCTCAATACATGTTATTACATGTCTGCCGTGAAACATTGCGATAAAATCACGTCTTGCGTGGTATTCGTCACTCGCCAATATTGTGATGTATTCAACTTTATCTACATCAAGATTGTGATATTCAACAAGAAATTCATCCAAATTACGCATTTTGTACCTCACTTTCTCCTGTCAATCTCTTGTGGATATCATCACGTGCCACCCAGTATTCAATAGTCATATAATTTGTTGATCTTCTGCCTCTATAGAAACATGGTCTAGTGCGAACTACGCCTTTTCCATACTTGCCGTTATATGCGTGTACGGTTGAGCAACCGTCATTCATATAGCCCGGCACGTCCGCACATGTGACATAGTGCAAGCCGCGTCTGTGACAGTATTCGCGAGTGTCGTCCAATAGTGCATTCATTTCTGCTATGTCGTCGATTGTGTTGCGCTTGTAAATTCCGTAAAGATTCATATTTACTCCATTTCTCACCGTCAAGCCGATGTGACAGCTATACTTTAAATTTTCCATGTTTAATATCAATTGTACCGTCTTGATTCGTGATAACCGTATTCTTCAGCATCAACGCTTGATTGTACATTGCAATTTACGTTCACATCTGCTATCTTCGCTCTAACGTATTGTACTAATGCGATTGTGCATCTGTCATGCCTGTATGCGCTATGTACATAAGTAATTAAGCGATTTGTTAAGCTACGATATTGTGTAATTGATTTACATTTATACATACTTTTAATTGTGTTTCGTGCTAGCTTGTAAATTGTCATGTACTTCTGTCGTTTGGTTTCAAGCATGTAAAAATCTAGATTGGTGAGAGTGTTTAAGCTAACGTGATGCCATTCGGGATGTTTAATTGCTTTTTTCTCATTCTCTTTATTTTTCCGACAGCAATATTCCATTGTATAATTGTAGGTATCAGTTCTTGTACAGAAATGCGTACATACACGACATGGTAATGACATATTGCCAAACATGCCATAAATAGAGTTTTTTGGCACTTTCATAAAATTACTGTAATCAGCATCAACATATGGTATTTTAATTGTTGCGCGTGTTACGGTTTCTTCTGTTTCTTCGCCCGATTCTAAGATTTCTTCATATTCGTTAATTTCTTCTTCTGTTGGATGAAACTCACAAAATTGGCGGCTATTTAAGAAGAAACAAACAACTTTCTTATGAATTGCGTCTAACGCTTGTTTTTGTGTTCTGTAATCGTCTAATACCAATTGACCAATATATAAGTCACGTTCATTTGTAACATAATAAACGTTAATCACTTCTTCATTTACCAGAACACATTTAATTGTTAACCATGTATTATCACCATCCATTGCCATTTTGTCATAGTTACATTCATATAATTTTGAATAATCTTCGATATGTGCAACTTTTGCATATGCTACACACTCAATTACTCCATTGTCTACCATAACCGCATCATCATGCCAACTACTAATTCCAAATGCCATGTACTCCATAAACTTATAATAATTTTTTGATTTTCTCATATTTGTTATCTCCTTTTCTTTATTTTGTTTTCTTTATCTTTCTGATTATATTATAGCAAATCTCAGAAGATATACAATGATATTATTTAACCTCTTATCAGAAGATTTCTTGATATTATTTAATTCATAATTTGTTAATAATTTTGTAATAACACGTTCATACTTTCACGCGGTGAGTTTAACACTTTAACGTGCTAAAGTGTCAGACCTGTTCGTCTAAAATTTTCGCCAAACGGAGAGGTGAT
>ERZ1023658.258-NODE-258-length-16954-cov-45.289011_pt1 | contig 16954 bp, 20 predicted proteins | sample MGYA00380339_ERZ1023658 | MGnify/ENA primary metagenome ERZ1023658 (study PRJEB33179, sample SAMN07448981) | human gut metagenome | biome: Human-gut; feature: Human associated habitat; material: Faeces | host: Homo sapiens | place: India: Bhopal | collected... | reverse complement strand
CTGCTCGTCCGTCAGCGTCTGCGCAACGTACTGCACCGCGTTATCCGAGCCGCCACCCCCCTCTGCGGACAACACGCCGTTTTCGTCCACCGACAGCCCGCCGCCGATCGTGGAAAACGGCTTGTTCTGTATGCTGTCCCATGTGGGGGTGTCACCCCCACCTACAGCAGGGATATAATGCCACTGCCCGTCAGAGCCTTTCACTTTGAGCAGGTCTTTTTCTATTTTCGGCATTTGTCTAAAATCACTCCTTTAGTTATAATACAAGATATACGATGAACCTGTGTCGAAACAAGCGTTATCTGTCTGCAACGCGGTTATTGTGAGCGTTCCGGAACTTATTGTAACACTTAAATATGTTGAATATCCTGTAGTGGCTATAACAGCCGTATTTCCGCTACCAAGTGTGTAAATGGTTTGGAGTCCAATCAATTTGCCATTACTGTAGCATATCGAGGATATTGTTGCGCCTCCACTTACATCGACATCAATATCATTGACAAGCAAGACAAAGTTTTTTACATCGCCCAATCCACTAATAGTTATTCTACTCGCAGAAGTGGGCGTGGCGGATTTGCTTTGCATTTCGCCACCACTGCCTTCATAGCTTCCGGCAACTCCAAAAATTGAAACGCCTTTTTTTATGTTACCCGCAGTCAGATTTGAATCTCCGTTAACATATATGTTGCCAATAGTGTATCGCCATGCTGCCACTACCAACTGTCTTGTAGTGCCGGGATAAACGTCCTTCCCTTTCTGCGTCTTCATTTGATTAGTTGCACCCATCGTTCCGGCAGAAACATAGCCTTCGCTTTGCGTTGCGGAAGCAGTAATCAAACCACTTTGATTGATTGATATGATCGGAGTAGCTTGTGCTGCTTTAGGTATGGCATTAACCGTCACTTCGCTAAACCCATCGTATCCTTCGTCGGGAGTGTAAATAATTTTTTCTGTGTATGATGGCACTTCCTTTGGCTGTAGCTTCGGAATTTTCCCCGAGCCTTTAATAAGAACCGGCATTTATCACACCTCCTTAATAAGCACGTTTATCGGAATCTTTATCGTGTTCTTAGTTCCGAATGCTCTTAACACAAATACATTCGCAGCCTGTCCTCCATCCTGAAGCATGAGCGAATTGTACGCTTCTACTTGGCTTGCCGTTGCTTCAGAGCTGAGTGAAATCTCGATAATGCTTGTCGCGGTAACTCCTTTCATATTTATTGTCTGTGCGTACGGCGCGGTCGTCCCCGTCCATGTTGTATTTATCTCAGTCTCGTTTACAACGGTCTTCATCTTGTCCGCATAAGCTTTAATTACCTTATTCTGCACGGGATTGGTGCTTGTATCGCTCATGGCACTGTCAACCGTAATAGTCGTGCCGCCTGACGTAGGAGCAGTATATAGTTTCCCGTCCGTGCCTTTTCTGACGGGCTGAGTATCGGCGGCAGTGGCGTCATCAGCCTTTATACCGCCGACAACATCAGCACCCGCGCTCGGTACAGTCTCAATCTTCTTGTCAAGCTCCGCTTTGATGGCTTTGTTCTGCACGGGATTGGTTGAAGAATCGGAAAGAGCTGAATCAACCGTAACCGTAGCAGACGAGCCGTCAGAGCCTTTTGAACCGTTCTTGACTGTGAATGTAGCGGTATTTCCGTTTGTCAGCGTAACAGTGATTATGTTGTCACCACCGTCAGCCGTAGACGTAGTTGTCTGCACAACAGATTGAACACCCACACCGTCAGTACCTGGATTGCCTTTGATATTCACGGGAGCGGGATTGTCCTTGCCGCCATCATTCGTCCATGAGATAACACCGTCTGCGCTTACCGAAGGAGTGAATGTAACGCCGTCCGCTCCTGTTCCACCGCTTCCCGAACCTATTATAACAGGGTCTCCAACAGTCTCGTCCCCGCACATAAGCTGCAGTCTGCCGTTTACGTACCTCAGTTTGTCGGGAACAAGTATGTAAGTCTGCTCGCCTGTCGGAGCAATAACCACCCATACATTGGCACTTTCGGGAGGTGTCGCGCTTTCCGTTTCGCTCACGAATACGCCGCTGTCTCCGTCTTTGCCGTTTTCTCCAGGGTCTCCTTTTACGCCCTTTGCCGATATCCCTGTATCCGTCGTTCCTATATACCAGTTTCCGTTATCACCGATGTGCGGAGTTATACCGTTGTCGCCTTTTGTTCCTTTCGCTGATATTCCCGTATCGGTGTCGCCTATATACCAGTTTCCGTTTGAACCTATGTGAGGTGTAACTCCGTCGTCACCTTTAAACTCACCGCTTGCTACAGCGTCCTCAATGGCGTTGTTTATCTCGCCCTTCACCGCGTCGAGAAGCTGAGAGAAGTTGTCTTTCGTGACTTTCTTCGTGTTGCCGCCCTTAGCCTTGTATGTGGGCTTGACGTTGATTTTGCCTGGCAGGGATATAATGTTTCGCGTTACATTGTCGCTGTCTGTGACATATCCGCACAAGACGAAATGCGCAACTCCCGATACAGCCGTAGCTTCCGGAGGAACGTCTATTTCGCTTGTCGAATCAAGCAAAAGAACCTCAACGGGAGCACCGCGCACGGGATGAAACACAACCTTTTTCGATAGGTCTTTCCATCCGTCGGAGAACTCAAACGACAGCTTGATATCCCCGAAAGAGCCGCTTGTGCCGCCGTCTATTTCTTCCGGTTCAAGAGCGTACTCATTCGCCCTTATCGTCTTTATTTCCGGCATCGTCTACCTCCGTTTCGATTTCCTCTGCCAGTTTGTACGCCTTTACAAGACAGTCCGCAATCGCAGAAACAGTCGTACAGCCGGTAACGCCTGTGACTGTCATTTTGTTAATCCCTTGAAACGCCGCGTCTATCATCGTCTTGCATTCGCTAATCTTTTCTTTTGTGTCCATTTCGTTCTCCTTTATGTGCTGAGTATTTTTGCATCGCCATAATAGATACCATCGGTGCAGAAATAGTATGTGTCCGCAACCTTGCCGTTTGGAAGCAGGTTTTCAAGTTGTTCTCCTGTTTTACGTGCACGTATCCCGAGACCTCTTTCCGAATCAATTGTTGCATACAAAGAACTTACATAAAAGGTCTGTGCAGGTTCAATTGATATAGAACTTCCTATCAATTTGAGTGCTGTGCCGTATGTATATCCGTCAGTAGCTCTCACTCTGTAAGCTTCTAATTTCACCGCAAACCGCGCTTCATCATCATTTTCTACGCTGTTATCTATTGTGTAAAGTTTAAAAAAGTCTTGTGTTGAGCTGCCGGTGCTTATCCTTTTTTTGAAAGTAATGCTTGATTCTGAATCTCCGTATCTATCACTTATCAGCGATATATTGTTTCCGTTGATTGTAGAAGCTCCGTCATCCTCCAAATCACTGAAAGTGACAAATCCTGTAATATCGACATGGTTTGCATTAATTTTAACGCTTGAACTCGAATCATTCACTGCCGCGACTATTGAAGCCGCCGTAATATCACCTTGGTTGTCGGTTACGGAAGCAATCATGCTGACCGTTGCCATGCCCTCTTGTGCTTCCGCGATAATGCCCGCAGTTGCAGAACTTATGAGGTTGTTTACATCCGTTGTCGTAGTATAGCTTGCAAGCATTGATATAGTAGCCATCCCTTGACGTGCTTCCGAAATAATACCTGCCTTTGCGTTCGAGATAAGCCCGTTCACATCGTCTGTTGTGGTGTACTGGGCAAGCATTGATATAGTAGCAAAATCCTTAGTTGCATTCGCCACAAATCCGGCGAGTGAATCCGTTCCCGTTCCGTCTTTCCATTCGGCAAAAGCCTTGATTGAAGCTGAGTTTTCATTAGTCTTGACTATGATAGAAGCTATGGAATTGCCTGTTTCTGATATGAGCCGCTTCATATTGTCATCGAGATTGTCCATACCTATGTTGTACATAGCGTCAAGGTTGTCTCTGTTCTGTATGGCGAGCTGTTCCTTTATCGCCGCAAGTTCATTTTCAAGCTGTTTGAAACGGTCATTCTCTCTGCCGCTTGTTTGTTTCTGTGCCTGTTTCTCTTTTTCGGGAACATTCGCTCCAAGATAATTACTCATTTTTGAAAACATCCCCTCCCCATGACAGAAGCAGCTCTATAGCAAGTATCTTTACGTCTCCGCTTCCCGCTATTCTCATCTTATGCATATAGCAGGAAGTCATTCTTATCATGCGCCGCATAAGCCTACGACCGCCCACAGACGATTCTAAGACGGATTTTGTTGTGGTAGTGTATTTATCCTCTGGACGCATTAAATACGCTCTCACGCTTGCTCCGCTTGCGATATCGCACAGAACGGATACTTTCTTGATTCTGCGAACGTCAATTCTTCCCGCGGCAAAGAAATCGGTTTCAAACCACCAGTCGCTTTCATACTCTTTGCCGCCGAGTTCATTATCCGCGTTTCCTCCGGCGTTGTTGAAAGCGTCCTCGTCATAGTCGATTATTCTAATCTTGCCGTCCTTGCAAAGCGCGACAATTCCCCATGATGTGGTTGCGAACTGCTTTATGTTGTTGTCTGAGTTGAGTTTAGACCAAACGCCGCTCTTGTAGGTATAAAGTCCGTCTGAAATCTGCATATACACACGGTCTTTGTATGAGCCGAACACAGCTCCGTCAAGATTCATCCGTCCGAGTTCTCCGTTTATCTTCTTCGGAGTACCGCCCGTGAATGAATACACCGATTCACCGGACGCGAAATACAGCACACCGCCGCATTCGGTCAGCGCATACGGATTGTCACAGCCGTAAGAGCCTACGTCAACTATGCGGAACGGATTCTTGTTGTTGTAAACAAGCTGCATGAAGTCCTTTTTGAACAGCACAACGTGATTTGCGTATGTCGCTATAGCCGTAAACTTGCCGTCAGCTTTTACATTGGACTGCGACATTGACACCCACGCATTGGCGGAACTGCTTTCATCAGCTGTGTCAAGGTCGAAATCGGCATAATTGTTGAATGAAGAAGCATACACAAGGTCATCATTCACGCCGAACAGCCTTGAACAGTATACGGAAGCATATTTTATCGGCGGATATGTCTCTCCGAGAGATGCAGTCTGAAAGTTGGACGTTATGTTGAAGTCCATCGAAACACGGTCGGGATATATAAGAATCTTCCTCACATACGTTGACGCCGCTATATTTTCGGTATTCGACGCGACATTGAACTGAACCGCGTATCTTTCAGTGAAATCCTCGCCTGTTCCTTTCGCCGTGCCTATCTCTCCGGTGTATTTAATATTGCCTGGTTTAATGTAGTCAGCCTTTATCTTTCCGCCGGAGCGGTATATCACAAGAAGCACGTCGCCGAATCCGTGAATTGATATCGGTTCTGTATATGTCTTGTACTCCTTTTGTTTTAAAACCGCTTTAATCTCCGGCGGGTCTACAATAACTCCGCTCGCCCCTGTGAGCTGTCCCGTATCAATATCGTTTGTTAGGTTTAACCCACCGAAATTCCAACGGATAACGCGTGACTTGCTTTCGCCGGACGGTATGTACTGCGCACCATAGACAAATTCGTTGTTGTCTTTTGCCATGCGTTAACCTCCGTATCTCTTGTTTCGCTTTTCCGCCCAAACCTTGAAGCTCTCAAGCTGTGTGTTGTAGTCTGCAAGCCACTTTCCGGCAAGTCCGTCCTCGTTCGCGATTTTGTACGCTTCTCCGCGCAGTCTCGCCGATACCATGTCGAGAAATTCCGTCGGAACTGCAACGTTTTGATTGCCTGTTTCCGTCTTCATTATTGGTCGGAGACGGTATATAACCGTAATTTTATACGGCACTTCCGTGAGACTTAGCACAAGATTCCCGTTGTAGTCTGTGTAGTACAGATTCTTGTCAGAGAAGTTCATCACGCCCTTTATACCGCTTTTCTCAACTTGCACTCCGTCGGCATAAACCGCTATAACATCGTCATAGGTAACGGAAGCACAGCCGGAAGGGACTGTAAGCGTCGATAACATCACCGAATCGGAAGCATAGTCAATCTCTGCGGAAGCATATTCGTCAAGTATTTCGGTGTAGATGAACTGCTCGACAGTATTAAGCCATCTGTACCATGAATCAGACTGAATCTCTATCGAGATATCCGCTTCTCCGATTATCGAATTAATGAAATCGGAACACTTTACTCCGCTGTCATACATGGAAATACCCTCCGTCAAGCAGTCGTTTTCTGCTCATTCTTCGTGCATACACAGCCTTGTAAGCAAAGTCCGCTTCGTTTACAAAATCGGTCTTTCTGTCGCTGTCTCCCGTGATGAGATATAACAGGTTGTCGCAAATGGCGGCTCTGTATTCGTCGTATATCGGTATGTCCGTGTCGACTGTTCTCGGTCGCTGATATCCCGCGCCGCCTTGTATCACTTTCGACACACCGTATTTCCCGACAAGGTAGTTTATAGTCGTGTCGAGATGAGTGAGGAAAGTATTATGAGAACAATCAGAAGTAAGAGTGACTGTATCATATAAATCCTTTACGTTCAAATCGTTCCTCCTTTGTAGAATTATACGCAAACAGAAAAGGGAGTAGGGACTGTCCCTGCCCCCTTCTGCTTTATGCATGGGTTAGATTATTCGGTCTTTCTTTCGATTTCAATGCAAGTACCTGGGTTCTTGCAAATGAGTTCAAGGTAATTTGCAAGGCAAGCACGGTATACAGACTTGCTTTCCATGAGATTGAAAATGCCGCCGCCCTGATAATCCATGAAGTCCCATCCGGTCTGTCTGAGTTCGAACTGGGATGTGTCAACGCCCCACGCCTTAGAAGCCGGAACAAATCTCTCGTTGTAAACATCAACCTCTCTGTTGCCGTAAACAATCTTGATTGAAGCAAAGCCGTTGCGGTAGTTGTTGTTGGTTACATATTGAGTATTTGAGGACTTAAGGTAGTTGAGGAAGTCGGAATAGAGGGTGTCGCCCATCATGATAAGGTCAATCTTGCCACGTCTCATTCTCTCGGAATCCTGAATAGCCTTGTTGATGAGAACATCGTCAGGTTCTTCTGTCTTCGCAGCAGTTACTGTGTAAGAGTAAGTGAGAGGCTTAAGCCAAGGATTATCAGCCTTTGTAAGACCGTAGATTGAAGTGATAGCGGAGTCGTAAATCGTACCGAGACCGGTAATCTCTCTATCCTTGGAATTCTGCGTGTAGATAACCGCATTTGCACCGCAAGTGAATGTGGTGTCGAAGGTAACTGTCTTTGTGGAGTGGTCGATAGACTTAATCTGTACTCCTGCTTTAGCGACAGTGCCGCCGCTCTCGTAAATGTCGCAAGTAAGACCTTCCATGAGATAAGAGGTGTCGTTTACAACATGAGAAGCCTTAGCGGAAGTAGCCGCTGCGGCAATCGTCGCAAGCTTGCCTGAACCGTTGCCGAAAAGCATTCTGCCGACGTTCCATGCACACGCTTCATATGCCGCGTCCATCTCGTCCTTTACCGCGTCAATCATTGCCGACTTTGCGCTTCTGCCGAGCTGAATAGCCTTGTTGGAAATACGAAGCTCGTTGTACGCGTCCTTTGTGGTGTAATTGAGCTTAGAGTAAAGCGGAGCGTGTGCGTCGGGAGTGTCCTGTCCTTCCGCGCTCATACCAAAGCCGCCGCCGATACCGATTCTCGCGCCAAATTGACCCATAGAAGCATCAAGAGTGCCTTTCTTAATCTTCTGCATGAAGATTGACGGGTCAACGTTCAGCGCGTTGTTCAGAAACGGAAGATACTCGTTAAGGAGTATGTTCTGTATTCTGTTGAGGTCCTGTGTAATAGGATTAGCCATTTAATAAATCTCCTTTTCTTGAATGATTTTATCTGCCCCAGTATTTGTCGACGTTAGAGAAGAGTTCTTCTTTTGTCTGGGGTCTGTGTTCCGGAACTGCCGCGGCGTTGGTCATGCCCTGAGAAGCAGTCATTTTAGGCAGGTTTTCATTTTGCTTTTGTATGTTCTGCGCACGCCTGATTTCGAGTGCCTTTTGAGCGTCAGGGTTCGCCATTACCGCCGATACAAGTTCATCTGTCGTCATAGTCTTGTTAGGGTCTGACCTCAGCCCGCGATTGATAAGACCGCCGAGAAGTCTCGCTCTTCCTGGTTCCATCGAGCTAAACTCCGGCATAGAGCCTATAAAGCTGTCAATCTCCGCATCGTGTTCGCGGAAATCGGGGAATCTCGGGTCGTTGTATATTTGGTCTTTCGCCGCTGATACAGCAGCTTCACGCGTTCTCGCTTCGTAATCGTCTCGCACAGGCTGCATTTCCGTCATCATCTCCTGGCGAATCATCTCACGGAGAGCGTTCGCCATGTCAACTTGATATTGATTCTGCGCCTGTGCCTGTTCGTCGGGAGACATATACTGAAGCTCGTTAATGTTGAGCTGAGGAAGCGTGATTGTTGCCGCTTGATTGGCAGCTTCTTCTGCAATTTGCGATTGCTCCTGCACCGCCTGCCGTGACTGTCCGAGAGACTGCACAAGCTGTGATATCTGCTCTGAAAGCTGCTGATTCTGCGCTCTTAGCTCGTTTATCATGGCAGTCTGTGGGTCTTGTGTCGGAATCTGTGTCTGTTCAGTTGCAGTCGGTATTGTTTCCTGTGCCTGCGCAGCGTCGGCGGTATCTGTAGACTGTGCGTTTTCGACAGCCGCGGCTTCGTCAGCCATAACCTGTGCGTCTGCATCTGCCTGAGCTTGTGCATCATCGGCAGCCGCTTCTTCCACAGCTACACGGGCAAATCCGGCGTCAAGTACATCATTAAGTGACTGATATTCGTTTTCGTCGCGTTCGTTCATTTTGATTCACCTTTCTGTTGTAGTGTCTGAGCAGCCATAGCCTTTTGCATTGCTTCCTGCTCTGCCGCCTGCTGCTGTCTTGTAAGATTCTGTTTGTGGTCTTCTATGTGCGCGTCAAACATCTTGCAGTATTCCGGCGCACGTTTCATCAGCTGTCTGTAATCCGAGCCGAGAGCATATTTAACGTGTTCTTCGATGTGGATTGCATCATCGTCGTAAATAAATCTCTCGGGTATTACGCCGCTTTCGAGGTATGCGTTCTCGCGGTTCGCGTTCTTCCGCTGTAAATCCACTTCGGAGTATGAGGACGGCGCGTCTCGCAGGTCAAATAAATCAAGTCCCTGCTCAATAAAACGCTTGTCAATACGTCCGTCGTCTCCCGTCAGAAGTCCCGCATTAAGAGCCGCTATAAAATCCTGTCTCTTTTGGTCTTTGGAATGCCTTAGCTCGTTTTCGGCGGCAAAATCCACGTCATACGAGTTGATATCCTCCGAACACCACGTGTAAACTCCGCCTATCTCGTCCTGTCCGGCTATCATCAGTACGCGATAACCGCTTGAGAACTCCTTGTTGAGCATGAGCCATACACGAGCCATCGAAAGCACACCGCCGCGTATGCTGTCAGCCGTAAGCGACATACGAGTTGAATCTATCTGCCGCAGGTTGTCAATCGCAGTGCCAGAAGTTACGCCGGACGGAGCCGCACCGACTACCATAAGCTGAGATACGCCAGCCGTGTACTCCATATCAGACGAAAGCCTGTCAAGCATCGAGTACACGATTGACGGCGGTTCGGGATAGTCTACTATCTCCGGCTTGCCGAACGACGGGTCATACACAAGCACGGAACCCGCTTCCATTGTGATTTCGTCCGCGTCCTCATCCGTGTCGGGGTCTATGAGAGAACCGGAAGGCACGAGCCACGGATTATTCGCCACAGTGTCAATAAAGTCCTGTATCTTGTTGTAGTTCTCGTTGTACGACCTTTGTAAAGGTATTAGGTCTTGTATAACGGACTTGCCGAAGAACTGTCCCGATACCGGCTTTGACTTAATCGCCACAAGAGGGAATACACCCGCCGGAAGTGAACCGTAGTATACAATCTCATCCTTGATTACCGTGATAAGCCGTCCCATCGGATAGCTTTTTGACGGATTCTCAAGGTACATTATCACTCTCTCGCAGTTTTCGCGCGTCGTTTTTGTCATGCCATATGATGTGTAAGAGCTGCCGTGACCTGTCGTGCCGTTAGGGAGCGGAGTGAGAATATAACTCTCAATCTCTTCACCATCAAACTTTTTGCCGTATAGGTCGTATATCTCGCCGACATCAAGCACGCGCTCTATGATAACATCGTGCTGGTCTTCGATTTCCTCTACAGTGAGCGAAAACGGAAACACCTCATACGGCGATATCAGCCCGAAAGCTATGTCACCGGACATGACAGGCTTTTCCTCTGCAACAGCGTCGCCGTCCGCGTTCATGCGCGTCACAGTGCCGTTTCCGACCATCTCACCGATTTCCGCGTCCCACCAAGACAAGGTAAATGCAGTGCCGCATAACTCGCACCACGATATCAGCTTGTCAATTTTGTTCTTAAAGTCCGTCACCGACTGGCAGTATTCAAGCAGTTTCGTTGAGGTCTTCGCTTTCTCCACGTCGTCGGCTTCCGGTGAGCGCGGATTGACAATCATCTGATACTTGACCGTGCCGAGATTGGCGTGACGCGTCTCCATCAGCGGAGCAATTCGGTTATAAACTCGTCTCTCCTTGTCGGCTTTGGTCTCCCTCTCCGTGTCCTTAATGACGTTTTTGTACACGTCAATGTCACAGTTCTGGTGTCCCGCCATAAAGTTGGCGTTCAGCGTCCATTGCAGTTCGTACCGCGCTCTTTCGTCTCGCCGTCTCTCAAGCTCCTGCTTTATCCCGTCTACTATGTCTTCATAGTATATCCGTTCCCCTTTCTCGTCAAGGTCTACGGGTATGTTCGGCGGGTCGGGCTTGTTTTTAGGCTTGCCGCGGAATAAATCAAGCAAACTCATGTACTACCACCTCCGTCTATCGGCTTTTTGCGGTATGGAGATATAACTCCCGTCTTCCCGCGTCTCTCCGGCGAAAGTCCGCACTTGTCGGAGATAAGCCGCTCAATCATTTTATCCTTGCGGAGATTGTCGTACATCACAGCCGCAAGCGAGACTGACAGCACCACCACAGCGCATATCAGTCCGTATATCATGCCTTGCTCCTTGTCTTGCGCACAGTCTGCACTGCGGGAGCATCGTTTTCCTTATCATTCTGCGCGTCTGTCTTTTCCGCCGGCTCTGTAAGACCGCTTAACAGCCCTATCGACTTAGCACAGTCGGGACAGAGGTACAGACCGCCGTTAAACACATCAGTCCTCTTAGAGTAGAGGTCGGTGTTTTTGTTGCGGCATCCGCCCATCATGCACAGCCGCGCGTGATTTATCTTGTTCTTCGTTACAGCCATACTGTTCATCTTCTCCTTTTCTTCTTTTTCCCAAAGACCTCAGCCTTGTATCTGTCTATCATCTTCTGTTCCTCCGACCGTCTGTCGGGCTCGGCGGGAATGCGGGCGTGTGTAATGCACCAATAGCGTAGAGCATCCGGTAAATGAGTTAGCTCGTGCGGCTCTGTAGCACAGTCGTTGATGTTGTCCTCGTCTGCCTTAATGGTGGATATGCACCTGATAAGGTTTTTGCAGCTTGAGAATATCTTAATGCGCGCCGTCTTGCCGCCGTCTACATCATCAACTACCTTAAGCCGCTCGTGTATCTGCATCCAGCCGGATATGCGGTTGTTGTCGCTCTTTGTGAGCGGAACGCCGCAGTCTCTGTATATCTCATCAATTGTGCGCCCCGTGTCCTTTGTCCTGCTCCATAAGTCGGGCGGAGCGTACGTTACCCACCTCGTCTGTGACCTCGGCTCGCCGTTTTGAATAGCGGCAGCGGCATCGGAAACAATCAGTCCGTGCTTGTATACCTCAGATATCACATAGGCGTTGCCGTCGGTGTCAATCGCCACATATAGGCAAGCCAGAGCGTCAAGACCGTAGTCAATTGCCCTCTCAATCCGCCAGTAATCGGGGATTGAGAACGGCTGAATAACGTGTACGTCGGGGTTAAACTCCTCAAAATACACCGCTCCGTCCACGCCCCACTCGCCCAGCCCTGCTACCCTGTAGCGCGCCGGTTGAGTAAGCCGCATCCGCTCAAACTCTGCCTTGTCATCGTCCGAAAGCCACTCGTTACACATGTAATTTGTCGTAATCGCCAGCACATCAGGGGACGGAGTATCGAAAAATCTCGGTTTAATCCATGTGCTCTCGCTCCACGGGTTAAAAGTAAGTGAAATCTGACGGAAATATCCGTCGGGAAGGTCACCCATCAATGAATCACAAAGCTTGTCGAACTCGTCCTCATCCTCTATCTCGTAGCACTCCTCACACCAGAGCCAGCATATAGCACCAATCTCGCACGTGATTGACGTGATTTTGAGTGAATCATCCAGACCACGAAAATATATCTTTTGTCCGGTGGGAATATATGTAATTTCAAGCGGTGATTCTTTACATTTGAAGAACTCATCCACTCCGAAACGGTGAATAGCCCACTTGAGCTGTGTGTAACAGCTGTCCTTAAGCGTGTTGGCGTACCGTCTCACCACCAGAGCGTTGGATAACGGATACTTAATCAGCTGATAAATAAGCTTGAGAGCCTGCGTTGTCGACTTTTTGGAGCGGCGAGATCCCTTGATTGCGACATATCGGCATTTTGAACGCCACATAGTCCCATATCCGCGCCCTACAATGTCCGGCAGATACACCCGAGAGAGCTTGTCCGCCGCATCAGTCACTTAAGTCGCCCTCTCCCGATATCACGACGGGAACACCGCCGGAAATCTTAGTCTCCTGCTGCGTCCTGTACTCCGGATAGCGTCCGAGCCAGATACCGGCAAGCCGTGTGTTGAGCGTGCCATCCTCAAAACGCCCTCTCACGTTGTCCTTGCACTCGTCCTCAATTCTCTCACAAACCTCGGCGTAGTCCTCATCCTCTCTATAATCCGCCCACAAGCGACGAGAAAGTGGGAGGAACAGACAAAAGCCGTCAATCGTATAGGTGAGCGGAGCAAGCACATCGGAAACAGTTGTTTCTTTGACCTTGTTTCCGTCGGCGTCGGTCGTTGTGGTAGTGACCTGCCGCTTTTTCACATTGCCGTCGCATTTCGCCTTGTATTTCTCCCAGCGTTTCTCAATTTCGTCCGGCGTAAACTTGCGAGGACGCCCTACATCTTGTGCTACAAACAAATGCTGACCCAAAATCCGCACCCCTTTCACAAAATCCTACCCAAATTGTAGGAGTTAGGCAAATGTCTAAAATAAAGTAGACAAAAGCCGAATATTACTTTATAGCTCACTTATAGCACATTTAATCTGATTTGTCAAACATCCGTCCATCAAAATTTTGTATTTCGCCGAACGGCTGTACTAAAATTTTGTATTTTGGCGAAATAAAAAAAAGGAATATCATCACATTTCTTTTTATGGTAAAATTTTTCCGATTTTTTTAAGAAAGAAAAGAACGAAAAGAAAGAAGTATATATATACTATATAACTATAAGAATAACTATATTATAAGATACTATAAATATAGTATATCTATAGTACTATAGTAATACTATATTTATAGACACTATATTATATATTAAAACTATAGTTTTATAATATACGCAAATTCGACTTTTTTTCTTTTTTTGATTTTGTGAGCAAAAATAAAAAAAAGCAGGGATTTACTCCCCGCTCTTTGAAAAGCCGTCGTTGCTCATCTGCCGCTCTATAGCCTTGACGATGTAGGCATTGAGCGACAGTCCGGCTCTTTCGGCAGCAGCCTGTACATCATCCTTACGCCCCTTGTACACGCGCAGCATGATAGTGTCGTAAGCTTTCTTGTTGTAGCGGTCTTTCACCTCGCTTGAGGTCTTTCCCACGTCTCTCACCTCCCCTCTTTCTCTCCTTATTATATCACGTATATCATACTGCTGTCAGTATGCAAAATCAACAAATTCCCCCTCATATCTTTGTGCAACATTCCCTATTGACATACTGATGTCAGTATGATATAATATAGACACAGCGAGGGAGCAAGCAACTCCCCCAAAAAAATAAAAAAAGAAAATGGAGAACAAAAAATGAGAACTTACATTGACGAAAACGGAAACAAGACCAGAGCTAACAATTATCAAGAAGCGGCTGAAAAACTCTACGGACAAGCAAAAAGCATAAGCGGCGGAATGACAACAAACGCTTGGAGAAGACACGGCTATGCCGACGTAAGTGTTTGGAAAGAGGGAGACAAGATAGGTACTTTTTGGGGTGTGCAGGCAGATATGCCAGTTAAGCACATTTTGAAAATCGCGAAATAACCCCTCCGCCCGATGAGAGCTGGACGGCAACCAGCCGAAACCCCGCAAGGGGTCGCGGAAAGCCAATGAATGAAAAACGAAAGGAAACATAAAATGAAATTTGAAACAATATCTGAATACGAAATTTTGAATCATGCCTACTATCACATCATGGATAAATGGCTTAAAAGAATCGAGCGGAATGACGAATACAAGAAAGAATACGGCAGAGAAAATAAAATCGAACGACACTGGATTGACAAATACAACGACCAATTGAACGAATTACACGAGGCAATCCTCAAGTTGGAGCAGGCGGAAACAAGAGCATAGCAGAGTGGCGGGAGAAATCCCGTTAATGCGGTCTGGCAGACGGTCACAAACCCCGACAGCCAAAAAGAAAAGAAAGGGAATTGACAAAAAACAATGAAAAAGCTCGCATCATCATTACTCATCATCCTGCTGGGAATAGTCTCCTGCTCCCCCATCAAGCAGGAGCGTTACCAAAGCGGCGTTTATACCGCCGTCAATAGCGGCTGCGGCTACATCATCACCGACGACGGCAACGTGTGGAGTTATTTCGACCGGACAATCCCATCCGGCTCTTTCGTGTCCGTCACCATTTCCGACGTGGGAACGGAGGAAATCGAGGACGACGTAATTACAGACGTCGTTGTAAAATAAATCAAAAAATCTAAAAAACTTTTGCAAAGCCTATTGACAAATGCGCCAATGGGCGGTATAATATAGGTACAGCAAGGGAATAAAACAAAAGGAGAAAAGAAAATGACTACATACGAGAGAGTAAAGAAGGCATTAGAAAGTTATAACTTTGACGACGAAAACGGAAACGGCGTCAACGAATTGATTGCATACGCTTACTTTTTGGGCAAGTGTGAAAAATCGAAAGAATTGTGCGACAAGGCACATTCTATGCTTGAAGCACAACACAATCGAGCCAAGGGTTGCAGATACCATAAAATGGCTGAAGATGTTGTGGGCAGACAAACTATTCTCTATGACGGAGATTATGACCAGTGGATTGGGATGTTTTCCCAAGACAAGACGGAGGTCAATTAACAAGACAGCCGACCGAGCGGCTCTAAATAAGATTTAGGCTCGGTGCGTTCCCCTCGGAAGAGGGGAGGTATCTATCAAAATCGAAAGGTGAATCAAAAATGAGAATCATATCATATTCAACGAGCAAGCCTATAACTACCGAAACTGACACCTACACGGTTATCTACGACCTTCCGAGCAAAATAGCCACCGAACCGATTGTCATTCACTCTCGCGGCTTCGACAGTTGGAAAAAAGGCGAAATAATCACTTTTTCCGAGTTCGACGCAAACAGAAGTTATGAGCTTGTTTGCGAGTTTGACTTAACGCGGTGCTACGACGATTACTACGGCATTGCTCTCAAATTAGCCGGATACGAGCCGAAATTCCAATTTAGCCGTAACAACCTTAACGATTCCCCTATGTCTTTTAATAACCCGACAGCCGACTGGGAAAACAAAATAGTCGATGAAATTGTGAACTCCGATAAGGAATTGAAAATACAAGCTGCCGCAGTTCAGCTTATGCTCCACGATAGAGTGAAAGCAGCCCTCGAAGAACCGTATTTCACTGCTCTCGGCAGAAGACTTGAAGATATAGACTGGCATCTGCCCAAGTACTCGTATATAAAAAATGTCGAGCATAACGGAAGAAAATATCTTCTCACCATTGATTATAAGACACTCAGAGTTTCATTTAACTTGCAGGAGGAATAAAACATGTTTAGTTTTGCATCAAAATCATCCCACCTCTTCGCCCCCGTTAACGGGGCATCCTCATTCTTCGCCCACTGCACTGGGTTCTTCCGTTCTCTCGGAGAAACCGAGAACGACCGCACGGAAGCCTACGTTGAGGAAATCCGCATCGGCGAAACTTCGTATTGCTGCCTCTGGCGGGAAGAAGACGCGCGTTTCTTCATCGACCGCGAGTGGCGCGACAGCTCCCGCACCTGTCCCGACAGATGGGGCTCGGACAACGCGTTTGACCTTGTTACCGTTGTATTTGACAACGGAGACAAGGTCGACCTCTCCGCTGTTCGCCAGGTCGGAGAAATCAATTTCTCCGAATACATCAAGGCGGGCATAGACGACTTCGGTTTTCTCTCCGACATCGCGGCAACTCTCGATTTTGTCCGCAGCACGGCGAGAGCAGCCGACGCGGAGAGCATTATCAACTCTGCGTCTTCTCTCCCCATTGCCGCGCTTGCGAACAACGAAATCGCGCAAGCCGTCGCAAAGCTCGACAAGCTCTACACCGAGCAGGACGAGAGCGAGGACGAGAGCGAGGACGACCGGGCGGAGCGTGCGGACGCTGTCACGGATTGGTCGGCTGTCCTCAACGGTCTAAACCGCAAAGTTCTGTCCCGCCTTACAACGGCTCTCTCCCGCAAGCTCCACTCCCTCGCGGTTAAAGCCTACGCCGACAACTTTGCGGAGAGTGATATTCCCACCCTCCGCAAGCTGGCGCAGCTGCCGACGTCTTCCCCTGCCGTCCTCACCCTCTTTTATCGCGAAGAGGACGGCATTTATCCCAACCCCGTCGATGACCCGCGTTATGTCTCGATGGACGAGGTTGTCAAAAATATCGAGAGCTGAAAGGAGGAATAAACCATGGAAAGGAAACAACTCGCGATATACGAGGTCACGCGATCCGCAATAGCCAAAAATGGCAAAGCGGAAACCTCGA
>ERZ1023658.252-NODE-252-length-17444-cov-8.150497_pt1 | contig 17444 bp, 14 predicted proteins | sample MGYA00380339_ERZ1023658 | MGnify/ENA primary metagenome ERZ1023658 (study PRJEB33179, sample SAMN07448981) | human gut metagenome | biome: Human-gut; feature: Human associated habitat; material: Faeces | host: Homo sapiens | place: India: Bhopal | collected... | reverse complement strand
CTACTACTTAATTGGGAATTTTTCAGGCAAAAATAAAATGGCTTTTTGAAAAAAATTTTAAGTACCCCTCCTACTAATCAATTGGGAAATTTTTTGAGATTTTGGCAAAGTAATTTGAAAAATTCTCTCAGATTTTCAAAAGGCCCTTCTACTTACTCTGAATAAGGGGTGCCTTTTGGCAGGGTGTTTTCGAGAAATTTCTCAATTTTTCTATCAGAACGCAAAAAGAGGCGCAGCCTACGGATTTCTCCGAAGGCTGCGCCTCTTTGCGACGTTGTTCTATTTTTGTTTTATATCATCCGAATAACAAAGCTCTCTGCATTCTCAAAATCGGTTTAATTAAGATGCACCGTTTGGAAACAACTATCTTTAATTTTGCTAATAGGCATAGAGACCAGAAGCGGTAAACTAGGTTTCTTAATTATTATGCATTCTGGTTTCCATAATATAGCGCAATCGGGTGCAAAACACAGAGGTTTTCTTCTTTAGTAGGCAGAAAAGCTCTTAGTATCTCACTGGATGCGTGTTGTATGGTTGCAAATATATTGCTTTCATCGCAAGGATCACAGTCTTTTCCGATAATATTTGTTATCATTCCGGTGCAGGTAATTTCTCCGCCGTAGTTAAATCCAATAGTCGAATAGTCCACCCTGAAATACTTGTCTGCAAGAGGGATGAGATAGCCGTCATTGGAAATAAGCATCCTACTATATGGAATTAAACTTCTTCGTGCCCGAATAATAGCTGCAATATCGTCATACTGCTTACTATTAGCACCAACCGCTTGTTTTACAGCCGTCTTAAAGCTTGTGCCGAGCTTGCGGAGTTGGTCTCTCGATGTTTGCGACTTTATTTTTTCTGCCTCTTCTTCAATCTTTTCTGCTTCGCTTTTTTTAATGAACTCGATGATCCCACCAGTGGCGAAAAGGCCTTCGAGATAGTCAAAGTCAACAAAGTCAAACACGCGGGTAAGTTGCACATAAGTCCCTGTTTCATCATAGTGAGTATCTCCAAACCGAATAGTTGCTGGTGAAATCTGATCATATGCCATATCAAAAGCCGCATCGTGTAGAGTTTTTGATACGATTTCACGGGAATTGTAGGTCTCTGAACTATTTTCGGTTCCGCTTAGCTTACCTGTTATCTTCGCTTCAGCACTAACAAGTTTCAGAAGTGACCCACCAATTTTTCCATCAGTATTTACTTCTGACTCAAATGCTTCTCCATCTGATTTAGAAACTCCTTTTTCTGCTGAAGCCGATATAACTAGTCCTTTCTCTGCTTGTGCAAGAATCGAATTGACAATATCGGTATCTAAGTACAAAAACTGCTTCATTTTTCGTTACACCCTTTTCATATAGCAATCAGCCCATCCTCATCTCCCGATACACTACATCGGCCAATGCGCTCATAATGGCATTGTACTTGTGCTGATCCTCAAAGAGCGAGGTATAGGTATCCTGCGATTCCAGATAGCTGTCCTGGGCCGCTGCACCGAAGGCCTTAGGGAAAATGCTTTCCACAAAAATCTGCGGATCTGAGGTCTGCGCCATCTTGGTCAGCTTCTTGTCGGCCATCAGACGGCTGCGCAGAGCCGTCAGCAGCACTTTGTCTCCCTCGGTGAATTCACCCTTGTACTTTTCGTTGATCTTGGCGATGATCTCATCCAGCGGCGACTTTGTGTCCAGTCCCATTGCACCCTTTTGCTTGGCCGGTTCGTACACGCCCTTCACCTGTTCCAGCTCAATGCTTCCGGCGAAGGTCTTTTGCAGCTTGTAGTATTCCAGTTTCAACTTACCCTCAAGGTCCACCATATCCGTGGTTTCCGCAGGCAGCAAATTGATCAGATAACAACAGAATACATATTCCTTGTGCAGTTCCTTATCGAACATCCGCAGGATCTGCGAAATATAGCCGTACCACTTAATGAGATTGCGCACCTGACGGCGGAACTGATACCGCTCGTTGGGCGTTTTTTGATTATAACGGTCTGCCACAGGCTTCAATACGCTGGTCATTCGCCCCATCGCCCGGGCATCCTGCCGGCCTGTGCTGAAATACTCCTTGGCGAATGCCTCAATGTCTGCATCGTTATAGACCGCAAATCCCCGCAGCTCCTTCTGCGTCTGATAGATCAGGTCAGCGTTGACCTCCTGCGAAAGCGAGGTTTCTTGATAGAACGGCTGAAACGCCTCCAAAATGTCCTCTTTCTTGTTGGCAAAATCGAGAACGAAAGTGTCCACCTTGCCGGTGCAGGTGCGATTCAATCTGGACAGCGTCTGCACCGCTTTGACGCCCTTCAGCTTCTTGTCCACGATCATCGTGTGCAGCAGCGGCTCGTCAAAACCGGTCTGGTACTTCTCGGCAACGATCAGCACATTGAAATGGTCGTGGAATTCCACCTTGGTCTGCGTTTCGGCGATGTGCGTCCCATCCGCACGAACATTCAGCTTCGGCTCGGTATACTCCTCATCACCATCCTGTACAGCACCCGAAAAGGCCACCAGCACCTGCACATCGTTGTACTTCTGCTCCTCTATGTAGCGTTTGACCTCGTGGTAGTAGCGCACTGCTGCAAGGCGGGACGAGGTGATGACCATCATTTTACCCCTTCCGCCGATCTTGTTTCGGGTGGTTTCCCGGAAGGTCTCCACGATGATCTGCGCCTTTTGGGAGATGTTATACGGGTGCAGCTCCTGATATTTGCGGATCACCTTAGCCGCACGGCTGGCGGGCACATCCGGGTTATCTTCCGAGGTTTTGACGATTTTGAAGCAGGTGTCATAGGTCATATAGTTCTGGAGCACATCCAGAATAAAGCCTTCTTCAATGGCCTGCCGCATACTGTAAATATGGAACGGATGAAAGCTGCCGTCCTCATATTCCGTGCCGAACAATTCCAGCGTCTTGTCCTTTGGCGTTGCGGTAAAGGCAAAGAAGGACAGGTTCTTATGCCGCCCTTGAACGGTCATTTCCCGCATCAGGCGGTCGTCCGGGTCCAGCTCTTCTTCGGCCTTGCCCTCGATCTCAGCGTATTCCCGCAGAGCGTCCTCGGTATCCGCAAGGGCGGCTTTCAGTTTCAGAGCCGAGCTGCCGGTTTGGGAAGAATGGGCCTCGTCTACGATAATCGCAAAGTTCCGTCCCACTACTTTATCCACTTCCTGATAGATGACCGGGAACTTCTGCAAGGTGGTGACAATAATGCGCACGCCGCCGTTGATGGCATCCCGCAGATCCTTGGAGGTCTTATCTTCCCCGATGGTCTCAATGGCGCCGAGGGTGTGGTCAAAGCCGGAAATGGTCTCTTGCAGCTGCGCATCCAGCACGGTGCGGTCAGTAACGACGACCACGCTGGAGAACACCGGCTTGTTTTCCTCATTGAACAGCGAGGCCAGCCGGTAAGCCGTCCACGCAATGGAGTTGGACTTGCCGCTTCCAGCGCTGTGCTGGATCAGGTAATTATGCCCGGCTCCGTTCTGTCGGACATCGGCCAGCAGCTTGCGCACCACATCCAGCTGATGATAGCGCGGAAAAATCAGCGTTTTGCCGTCCTTCAGGTTCATAAACTTCTGGACAATGTCCATCATACTGTCCTTCTGAAAGACATTCTCCCACAGATACGCCGTCGGGTAGCCGTTTGGGTTTGCCGGATTGCCCTTGCCGCCGTCGTTTCCGGCTCCGTTGGAGCCCTGGTTAAAGGGCAGGAAATAGGTGTTCTTTCCGGCGAGCTTTGTGGTCATCCACACCTCGGTGTGATCCACGCAGAAATAGGCCAGAATACGCTTGTTGAACTGGAAGCAAAGCTCCCGCGGGTCGCGGTCATACATCCACTGCCGCTTGGCGTCATCCACCGTTTGTCCGGTGTACTGGTTTTTTAATTCAAAGGCGAACACCGGGATGCCGTTGAGCACCAGCACCATATCCACACTCTTTTTTGTATCGGTGGAGAAGTACCACTGGCGATAGCACTCGATGGTGTTTGCCGCCCACTGGGCAGCCGCCGCCTGATTCAGGGCAGACTCCGGCTTAAAATAGCACACCCGAAAACGCAGACCACGGTGCTTGAAGCCGTGGCGCAGGACAGAGAGCAGTCCCTCCGTCTCGCAGGCCGTGTTGAACGCCGTGCAGAACTTCCGCACCGGATCCACCTGATTGGCGTTTTCAAATCGCGCCCATTCCTTGGGCTGGGTGCGCTGGACAAAGTCGATCAGGGTATTCACATAGAGCCCCTGTTTGGCGTCATAGGTGTCTGCGCCCTTGGTATATCCGCCCGCCGGGGAGAGAAAGAAGGATTCTATATCCGCTTCAAAACGCTTTTCGGTGGTGATCATTTGAATTTCCTCGCTTTACCTTTTTGTGAATTCTCGGATTCCACGCAAGCACCAATGTTCAGCATATTTCCATCCAATGTCATCAGATAGCAATACTCATTCCCATAAATGTCCTCAACGAACAATTTCCAACCGTGCATTGTTTCATTTTTGCTTGACAAGAAGATGCTCAAACCTGTGACGCAGTTTTTATCGACAATATTGCCCCATATTGGGATGTATGTATGATTGTCTGTAGTCACTTTCTTGACAACAGCGATGCCGTTGTCACTGCTTTTAACATAACACTGGAGCTCATAATCGCCGCTGTCGCCCTCTGCCGATTTTAATGCCACACGCGGAATGCTGTCCCACGCAGGTGCCTGCATAGGATGCTCCATAAATAAATAGGGCTTTGCCTCTTGAATCCGGATATGGTCACTTTCGATTCTCTGGGCTTTCAATGTCCGTTGCACGCCCCACATTGTTAGACCGCCGCCAATGAGTGCACATATAATCGGGATTATCACATCAGTCAGCCAACACATTTGTTTTGACCTCCTTTTTGCCCGTCACATACTCATAAATCAGGGATTTCTTGTAGTTTTCGATTTCGGTGAGGTATTGCTGCTTTTTGGCAATCAAATCATCAATGCCCTCGCATTTTTCGTCGAGATATTCAACAATCTCTTCTTGCTCACTTTGGGGTGGAGACACCACTTTTATTGCTCTGAATTGATCGGAGTAGGTTCTCCACCTCATTGCCATAATCCCTCTGCCAACCTTATAGCAGTCGCCACTGAATCCATTTGTGCGGAACAAATAGTGATAGAATTTACTATTTGTCTTTTGTTTTGGTGAATACACATCATAAGCGGGACTTGTAACACCAAAATATGAAGACCTCCCAATTGCCCCCATCCAACATAAAATGATATTTACCACAATATCATTTTCATATACCAGTTTATATCCATCTGCATTAGATGCTTTATTGCCGGTTGTTTCATCTAAATCGCAATGTTGAACGACACCCTTGTCAGTATAAAGAGAGATTAAATTGACTTCTTCAAGCGGTTTAAAATTCCTCTCGTTGCGATAATCAAAAAGGTTTTTTATCCTCACAACATCCCACTCCGCCGGAATGTCTCCAATCCATTCAATGCCGCTGTTCTTCATCGGCCTGTCGCCACGGATGCCCTTGGTAACCGCCTGCGTAATGACCGCCTGTTTCAGCTTTTTGTATTCTTCAATGGACGCACGGGTCTTTTCCAACACAGCGTCAATTTCGGCGCACTCCGCATCCAAAAACGCCGCAATGCGCTCTTGTTCTATCGCTGATGGCCGCGTCAATATTTGATTATTCCATAATGTAGCCGACCACGTTGGTATGCTAACAGAATCTACCACAATTGACGCAATACTTTGCTGTAAACAATAGCGAATAAACCTTCGATTAACATGCCTGCTCATTGCCGCTCTGATAATGTGGTCAGTGTAATAAGCCTTTGAAACGGGCAAATATACATACGGCGTTCCGTTTCTGGCTAATAATAAATCATTTTCCCCGGTTTCTTTCCATGTTGGAAAATTTGAATAGCTTGTTCTAATGGGCGTTAGCCCTGCTGTATAAAATGCGTTGGGGCCGGCATCGCTTTCCCAATATTCCTTATCAATTGCTTCGCCGGTGTTTAACCCATTGTGCAAATACTTAAATTTTACAATGCCCCATTCTTTTGGAATTTTCCCGATCCATTCAATCCCGCTGTCTTTCATTTCACGCATCTGCCGTCAGCCCTCCTTATGGAACAGCGTGTTCAGGCTGTCGGCAATTTCACGCTCCAACTTTTGAATCCGCTCCACAATGTCGTCCACCGGCTCCGGCGGCTGATACTCGTAGAAATAGCGGGTCATCGGAATTTCATAGCCCACCTTGGTCTTGCTCTTGTCGATCCACGCATCCGGGGCGTAGGGCAGGACTTCCCGGGCAAAATAGGTGTCAATGTCCTGCACCAGCGGCACATTTTCGGTATCCCGCAGGGCGGCGTCCGCCACCGGCTTGCCCCGCTTCATCACGATCTCGCCGTTTTCGTCCCGCTGCGGACGCTCCACTACGATTTTGTTGTAGCCAAACTCCTCACTGCCGAAAATCTTGCTCTCACAGTACACGCCGGACTTGTCCCCAAACACGGCATTGTTCCGGTATTCGCCGTAGGCCTGCACGATCAGCTCCCGGCAATGGTCGCTGATGTCGTTGCGCTTGGTGCCGATGGCTTTGCGGCGCTGTTCATAGCAGTGGGACGCATCAATGAGCTGCACCTTGCCGCAGCGGTAGGCGGGCTTGTCCTTACACAGCACCCAGATATAGGTGGAAATACCGGTGTTCATAAACTGGTCGGTGGAAAGCTGAACAATGGCGTCCAGCCAATCGTTTTCCAAGATATACTGACGGATATTGCTGGGGCCGCTTCCGGCATCACCGGCAAACAGCGGCGAGCCGTTCTGAATGATTGCCATTTTGCCGCCCGGCGCCAGCTTGGACAGACCGTTGAGCACAAAAAGCTGCTGTCCGTCGCTGATTTTCGGCAGACCGGGCGCAAAGCGCCCCAGCTCGCCCTTAGCAGCTTCGTCCACCACGGCCTTCTTTTCCCGCTTCCAGTCGATGCCGAAGGGCGGATTGGAAATGCAGTACCGGAAGGTGAAGCCCGGGAACTGATCGTCGGAGAGCGTATCACCGAACCGCATATTATTGGGATCGCCGCCCCGGATCATCATATCCGCCTTTGCAATGGCGAAGGTGGAGGGGTTAAACTCCTGCCCGAAGCAGGTCACTTCCACATCGCTGTTCAGCTCGTGGATACGCTCCTCCATACAGGAAAGCATCTGCGAGGTGCCCATCGTCATATCGTACACGGTCACATTGCCGTCATCCAGCCTGGCATCGCACAGCAGCAAGTCGGTCATCAGATAGATGATGTCCCGGCTGGTGAAGTGCGCTCCGGCCTCCTCGCCAAAGGACTCGGAAAAGCGCTTGACGAGATCCTCAAAGATATAGCCGCAGTCCACAGCGCTGATTTTATCCGGGCCGAGGTAGCCTTTGGGGGAGTTGAACTCCTTGATGACCAGATACAGGCTGTTGCACTCCACCATACGGCGAATGATGTTGTCAAAATCGAACTTGGCCAGCACATCCTGCACATTGCCGGAGAACCCGGCCAGATAGTCCCGAAAATTCGCTTCAATGTTGTCCGGGTCAGCCAGCAGGCTCTCAAAAGTAAACCGGCTGGTGTTATAGAACTGATAGCCGGAAGCACGGGTCAGAAAGCCGTCGATAACCGCCAGCTTCTTAACTTTTTCATATTGCTCGATCACCGCATCGTGGGTGGGCAGCAGGCAGTCGTGAAACCGCTTGACCACCGTCATCGGCAGGATCACGAGGCCATATTCGTGGGGCTTAAACGGCCCGCGAAGCACATCCGCCACATTCCAAATCATCGTAGCTTTTTCCTGTATATTCACGCCCACGGCGCTGCTTTTTTCGTTAACCATTGCTTTCTCTCCTCACCCTAACGCCACTTCGACCTTTTTACCGCTGAAGGCCACGCCGTATTTATAAATCGTCCTGACCCCGGCGGTCGTCAGCTCAGTTTCGTATTTCTTATCGTTGATCTGCTGCAAGGCCGTCTCGGACAGCTTTTTCAGCTTTTCGTCGCTGCAATTTTTCTCCGCTTTCAGCTCAATCAGGATGCCCGGAAGACCCTTTTGCGTGGGCTTCAGCTGAATGTCATAGCGCCCGTCGCCCGATTCCCGGTTGGAGGTCACGAAAGCGCCGCCCAGCAGGGCGCACAATCCAAGCATAAAGCCGTGGTAGAAATTCTCCCCGGCAGTATCGAAGGAGCTGACCGACTGGGTCAGCAGCGTCTGAATCTGCGCTTTCAGCCGCGCGTTATCGCCGGAGAAGATGGCCTCCTGAACGGAAATCGCCGTGGACGGCGGGATCAGATTCTCTAATCTCTGCAAAATCTCCTTGTTATACACCAGAGAAATCTCCCGGTTGGGCAGGGAGACCTCGCACATAAAATCGCCGCTGAAGGAGGGCGTGGTTTTCAGTGCCTTCAGATAGCCGGTCACCAACAGGAAACTGTAAATGGTGGAGGGATTGCTCTTGATCTGCGGATAAATCACGCCGGTGTCAATGAAGGTGGTGAAGGTCTCGCCGTTGACCAGGGAGGTCAGACGGTTATAAATTTCCTCATCCGCCTGGTCAAGCACTTCCCCGATAATATCGTTGCTGCCGGTGGAGACCCAGAAGGGTCTCGGCTCACACTCGTTGCTGAAGTAGTTGACCACCGACCACGGGTTGAAAATCTCCGTCTTGCCAAAGCGGTAGCCGTCGTACCACTGGCAAATTTCGTCGTACTTATCGGCAGCGCCGTAGTATTCCGCCATCTCCATCACCTCGTCAGCGGTGAAGCCGAAGTAGGCACTGTATTTGTTGTCCAGCACGGAGTTGATGGACAGGTTATTCATCCCGCTGAAGATGCTCTCCTTGGCCACCCGCAGGATGCCGGTGAGGAAGCCGAAGGACAGGTGCTGATTATCCTTGAACCCGCCGGAAAACAGGTTTCGCATAAACCGGATGACCTTGTCGTAATAGTCCTTCTGATAGCCCTGCTGGATGGGGGTGTCATACTCGTCGATGATGATAATGGGCGCAACGGCATAGTGCTTGTGCAGCATAGAGGACAGGTCCAGCAGTGCCGAAGCCAGCTCAACCTCGCTGACTTTGCCGTCTGCCAGCTTTGCATAGGTCTTTTTGCTGTACTCGTCGCACTTATCGCTGGCCAGCAACTCCTTGTGCCGCCGGGTCTCCTTTGCGAAAATATCCCGGATGGCCGCAAAGGTCTCCTCCCAAGTATCAAACTTCACATCCTTGAAGGTCAGGAAGATCACAGGGTACTTGCCCTGATAATCCCGGTACTTCTGTCCGCAGGCCCAGATCTTCTTATCCTGGAAGTAGACGGAGGTATCCTTGTCGCTCTTTTCAAAATAAGTGCGCAGCATATCCATATTCAGCGTTTTGCCGAAACGCCGGGGGCGGGTGAACAGCGTCACCATCGGACGCTCGTCGATGAAATCCTTGACCATCATCGTCTTGTCGATATAATAATATTCCGACGAGGCAAGGCAGTAATTGGACACGCCGATGGGCAGGGGCAACTTCGGCGCACGCTCCGTCTTGCGAAAAGCGCCCGTCTTGAGCCGCTGATCCGCCGGCTTCTGCGTATCAGCGGGGATCAGCCAACGATTGCCCTGCTTTTTCGCACCGGCGATTCTCCCATTCTTGCAGAGCGTCGCAACTCTCCGCTCCGTTATATTCCAGCGCACTGCCGCCTCTCTTACCGAGATCATTTCAGCCATAGGGGATACCTCCACGTATAAAATCACAAGTACATTATACCCGAATAAAAGAACAATGTCAACAAAGTTCGGAACAATGTCGTTTCAAAATAGCATTGTTCTTTTTTGCATATAAAACAAGCGGAGGCCATAGGCTCCCCGCTTGTTCGTTACCCGTATACAATTTCCTGCATCACGACCTCGGTGTCTGCGTATTGTTTTACCAGCCGAAGAAAGAGTTCCTGCGTCTGCTCCTCGATGTCTGCAAGGTGGCCGTCCAGTATCCCGGCGGTCAGCAGGTTATAATACAATACCCGATGATGCTTCTTCAGATAAACTCGCCGCCGCTGGCCGTAAATGCCGATGGGACGTTCTTCTTCGGGCGGTAATCAAACATCGAGTAGGCAATAGTCGCCCTACCTTGTGTAAGTGCCACCCAGCTGCTCAAATAGCGATTCCATATGTAATCCTCCCACTCAAAATTTTCCCGGCAGGTCTGCAATGCAAAATGCACCCGCCTTTCGGTTACAGTTTAGCAAAATCGAAAAACAGGTGCGAGTATGCAAATTTTTAAATAGCACATTTGTATTGTTTTGGCAACTGGGGTCAGTCGTCATCTTCATCAACAAATAAAGAATTGCGGCATTCTTCCTCTTCGTCATCGTGACGATATTCGCTATCATCCCAATTGTAAACATATTCACCTCGGTCAATACTGAAGCCATCCTTTCGATGTATTCATATTCGCCGGACTCATAATTAAAACACCACTTGGCCATTCTTATTCATCCTCCATTCCGAGTACATAAAAAAGCATTCTAAAAGCAGAATCTTTCTTTGCCTCTTTTTTTGATATGGATGTCCCATCAAAGTAATAATCTTCTTCCGCTATGTGACATTCACAATTCCAAATGGGGTTACCATTGTCATCATATGTTTCCTTGAACTCATAAGTAGGAATGGAAAAATAACCTCTTCGAGCCAATGTTTCAAGTTGGTTAATTGCATCATCACGGTTAGGATTTTCAATTTCGTCACGGATAGATGGAAGCATATCATTTCTCTCTAGATACTCATACGCTAATTTGCAAGCAGCCATCCTTGCCTCACGGATAGACACACCAAAACCGCAAAACACCGGTAAAGAATCAAGCAGTTTGAGGTAACAATGATATTTAAGCTTAGAATAGTTGTAATCTAACGGAAAGCTTTGATATATAGTGTTATCCTCTTTTAAATACCAAGTCGATGAGTAAGAAGCTTCTTTGTATTTGTACCAAGGAATGCACCCATTCTCGTTTATTTCCCATTCCTGAATAAGTCGCACATAATTGGTGTCGGTATCATTAATTAGAAAGTCTTCGGGAACAAGCATTGCTTCAACCACTTTTTGCAAGTCCTTCAGATTCCATCCTGAATCGATTGCAACAGCTCCGATAATAGCTTCAAACAAATCTTCTTTTACAGAATCTTCTTGGTTGATATTATTCTGTATATCGCCCTTACCCATAATAAGATGTTCGGAAAAACCAAGTTCACCCATTCGGCGAGCCAATGCTTTTTTATTCACCATTCGACTTTTGATTTTAGATAAGTTATCTTCGTCATAGTCACAGCCGAAGCTATTTACTACCGGCGCTTCGTAACCCACTTGATTACGTTTGAATTCTTGTTCCCAAACAGAAAGCTTTGTTCCGTTAACCGGATCCCCATTTGCTAAATGCCCGTACTTCTGAATAAGCAGTTTAACAATCACAAAATCAAGGGCTTTGTCTCCAATGAACTCGAGCACCTCATTGTTTTCACCGCCGTTCTCTACGGTATATGAGCGACGAGTGAAAGCTTGCTGCAACAAATCAAGATTTTTAAAATCATATCCGATTTGTCCTTGCACCATTTTCCATACTAATTCTTTTTCCATAATAAAAAATCCTTTCGGTAATGTATTTTACCAAAAGGCATAATAATATAGCCTGACAAAAACACTTTCCCCGTGAGAATAGGAAATACAATGCCAGACATACATCATTAAATATAATTCTTTGTTTCCGTTTGTTTACTCGGGTTCACTTTCATAAACAGGAATAAACACTAAGATACAATGTTTCAAATTTAATGTATTATGCCTCCAAGCAAAATCATAATATCTCATTCGCGAAAAGAATGCAAGTATTATATTTAAAATCATCTCCTTTGTAGTTATCACACAAAGGAGATGCAGAAATATATTAAGTTTTATTTTCTATGCTTCATCTTCCTTTGAAAATTGTTCAGCGTTTGGATATGCCACAGGCTTTTGCGGGTGATGGAGCGGAAGATCAGGGAGCAGAAGAAATCCACAAGAAAGATTTTCGGAATACAGAACTTCAGTCACTTTTGAAAGGCTTTCAGCGACCTGCGGCTGCACCAGTAGTGGACGGTAGTCAGGGTATAGCCGGTCAGGGTTACCACATCCTTTACCGTGACCACATACGGGTATTTGCGCAGAAGCTTTTCATAGTAGCCGTGCATCTGCCGGATGGTGTCCTCGGGCAGCTTCTTAGAGAATCTCGCCACATAGTGGGTGCCGTACCAGCCCTTCGGCGCAGAGTAGAGTTCAGGGAAAATCGCCCGTTCCTCCAAATATGCTTTCACATCCTCTTTTCGGATTTTATAGCACCGGTGCATAAAAGACTCGAAATCATGATGCCCCTTGAGGGACGAGGGTTCGAATCCCTCCGTCTCCGCCATAAAAAACACCGTAGTTCTGTTAGAATTACGGTGTTTTTTGCTCAATATCAATAGTCGGGGGGGAAAATCCGAAAAATTCAAATATATGATATTTATAAGTGGCTAATTATTTTCATGTCCTGTATTTATTGATAAGTATAATCTAAAAATCCTGTTATGATTGCAGTCCCACTTCTTTTTGATATTCATTACTTTCTAACTTGGTAATATTCTGATTTGTAATAAATCCTAAACACGGTGGAAAGTTCTCTGAAGCCTTAACGGCAGATTTGCTACTATAAAACAGAATTTTCTGTCTGTGTGAATAACACATTTATCACGAGCTTTTTCTTTGTAACAACAAGTTAATTTATGCATAAAATATCATTGAATAAAATAACGGTTGGTGAAAAAGGTGGCATTGAGTACAAGAGAATTGCTTGCAAGGCTTTTAAAATGTGAGGCAGGTGGGGAAGGTGAAAACGGAATGCGTGCCGTTGCATCGGTAATTGTAAACCGAACCCGTGTTCCAAACGGGGAATTTGCAAGAATCAGCAAGGGCGGAGATTTCCGTGCCATAATGGAACAACCAAATCAATTTACCTGTCTTAAAACAACTGTCGGAGGACAATATAATCCTCAGAATGTTTACAATATACACCCTGATGAAATTCATTATAACATTGCCGATTGGGCATTGGCAGGCAATACCGATTCATCTGTCGGAAATTCAATTTTCTATTTTAATCCATTTTCAGATACCTGCCCAACATTTTTTCCGTCAAACAACGGAGTAATTTACAACAGGGTAGGAGATCATTGCTTTTATTCGCCTACCGAGGCTTATTCCAAAACATAAAGGAGCATAGCTTAATGGATAATTCTTCAAATATGACAGTTAATACAACTCCTATGGCAAATCAGATTAATCCCGAACATCTTTACGGACTTGATAAAAACAAAGCCTGTATCAACAATTCATGTCCGTCAAACCCAGCGGATATCGGATATTATATTCCTGCGATTGACGAAATTATACGACACAATCCGTGCGCACCGTCTGTTGCACACAATGATATTGCACACAATGATATGACAGAAAAAGTTCAAAAATCAAATGACAATCCCTCACTTGAACAGGCAGAAATAGCATATGAAGAGGGCGGTAGTACATCGGAAGAGCAACCTAAAAATATAAATAAATACAGCGGAAGTCTTCAAAATATACCGTTTATTAAGGACTTAAAAAAAATAGATACATCTATACCTGTTTTGCCTGCAACCCCTGCCACAACGGCGAGCCCCGGAGCTACTGTTGCAACGCCGATAATGCAGAATATCGGAATGTCGATGAGTGATTATCAATATCCTTTTCCTGTAACAGCCGAAAATCTGAGATATCACAACGGTTTTATGCGAACACAAATCGGAAGACGAATCACCGTTGATTTTCTCATGGGAGCGAACACAATTGTTCAGAAAACAGGCTATCTTTTAGGTGTTGCTCAGGATTATATCCTTCTAAATGAGATTGACACCAACGACATCACAACCTGTGATTACTACAATATAAAATTTATAAGGTATTATTACTAAACCACAGTGGCAAAAACTAAAGTTTATAGTTTTTGCCGCTGTTTTATTGTCATTATTTGCTATGTGTACATCATTTCATTATTTTAACATATAATTTTCTATAGTGTAAAAAATTAAAAAATTGTAAGAAATATTGAATTATTGCTGTAATTTGTGATATAATAAGCGTGCTGATGTTATCGCTTTACAATGCTAAAGTGATAATATTCATTATATTATCAAACATTGGAGATGAATTTATGTTCTGTGAAAAATGCGGCAATAAGCTTAGCGAGGGAGATGCTTTTTGCGAAAAATGCGGAGCTCCTGTTCCTCAGGAAAATCCCGTTACAGCAGAAGACAACGGAGTAAATCAAAACAATCAGCAGTTCACACAACCTGTAAATTTTGACAACAATGCTAATGTCACAGAAGGTGTACAGCAGGCGGCACAACCATATCAGGTTCAGAGTCAGCCAAAAGTTAAGAAGCCTTTCCCGACAAAGCTTGTTGTAATTTGCGGTGCGGCAGCAGTTGTAATTGCAGGAATAATCATTACACTTTGCACACTTATTCCATACCTTAACAGAATTAAACTTGATGATTACATAAAAGTTGAATTTGACAAAGGTTCTTTGTACAACGGTTACGCTTCTGCTGACATTTACATTGACAGTGATACTATTGAAAAAGAAAAGGTTTCTGATGATAAGAAATCAGACATTGATTACGGCAAGTATGCCGACAATATTTCAAAGGGCGACTGGGAAAGTGTGCTCAGCGATGCAGTAGATGATTATTCTGCAAGTCAGGCATCGGTTTCATCAATCCTTGATTACTGCAATGTAAAGGCATATCTCAAAGACGCTAAAACAGAATCAACAACAGAAGATTCAGATAGTTTTTACACAGTTTCATCAGCCACCATAAACAACATCAGCAAAGATGACACAATTGTTGTTGAACTCAAATGGGATGACAGTGAGTCTGCAAAGAAACATATTTCCGAGTATGAAAAAACTCTCGGAATTCAGTTCGACAAGAGTGATGTCAAGAAAGAGCTCAAAGTCAGCGACATTCTTAAAGAGAAAAAAATCTCACTCAAAGATATGGTTGAAGTGGATATAATCAAGCATATAGTTGACAACAACCTTATCAAAACTTACGGTATAAAAGACGGTGAGCTTTCAATCGACATCGCTAAGTTTGACTACAAAGTTGATGATTACAAACTTAAATATGAATCAGGCTCTACTATCAGTGTGTATGATAAAAACGATGATTTTGTAGATGATTTTTATCTCAGCATTGACGGTAGTCAAAACTATCTTGATGAAGGCGATGAAGTAACATTCAAAACCGAAAAAGAAATTATTCCAAACACCTCACTTATTATTAAGGACTCGTCAACAACAGTTACTGCTAAGGCTAACAATGTTATGACTTCCGATGAAGCAAAAGCAAATGTTGACAAAATAAATTCCGCTGTAAACGATTACATTGATGAATACTATTCATCACTCACATCTTATTCTCCGGTTGAAATGTATTATGTTCAGCCAAAGAAAGCATCTGATGATGAGCGCGCATTTATCCTTGTAGTTGAAAAAGGAAAATATGACGGTTGGTTTAGCAGTTACGATACTTACTATTGCGGCATATACATCAAGAACCCTTATCTGCTTGATGACGAAGTTTATTTCTCAAGTATTGACAGCAGTAGCGGTGATCAGAAACTTGCTGACTACAAGAAGTATGAGAGTTTCCTTGATTCAAAAAATTATACCGCAACAAAAATTTCTTAACCCAAACAATCGGTTTTCAACAAACAACAGGTAGCTATAAGACCTGTTACATATTATTTTATCTTGGAGGAATCACCATGAAATTCTGTAAATATTGCGGAGCACAGCTTGAAGACAATGCTGTTTGCAACTGCGAAAAGTCAAGAGCCGCTCAAGCACAGGCTCAGCAGGCAAATGCACAGGCACAGCCTCAGTATCAGCAGCCTGTTCAGCCACAACAGCCACAGTATCGGAACCCTGTTCAGCAACAGTATGCACAGCCGCAAAACCCTCAGACACAGCAGTCACCTTATGCCGTAAATAACACAGCACCCATTGGGGAAAATGCTTTTGTTAAGGCTTTAAAGAACATTCCTGTTGTGTTCACTTCATACTTTAAGGATTCCAAAACTGTTATCAAAACAGCAAAGGCTGAAAAGGACATCATTCTCGGCGCTCTTTTCTCGGCAATTTTCTTTATTGCACTCATTCTTGGCAATATGTTCCTTATGCTTTCTATGAGCGCACTTGATTTTCCGAAAACACTTCTTGTAAGTCTTGTTACTACTGTCCTTATCGGCGGCTTCTATTCTGTTATTCTCTTTGCATATGTAAAGAAATACAAAACCGAAGAAAATACAGCCAAAGCATTTATTGATTCATTCATCACATTTTCAATTGAATCTATTCCGGCATCAATCGGCTGGATTTTGGCAGGTCTTTGCGCATTAATCAGCGTATATATGTTCCTGTTCTTTTTCGTAATCGTTATGCTTTACCTTGTTATTTCACTTGTAAATCAGGTAAAAGCTAATGTTCCCGAAGCAAAGAACTCTGCATTATTCACTTTAATTCTCACACTCATCGTTGCCGTTGCATTTATGATTGTATTCTTCATCGGCGCAGAACTTACTATGTGGTCATTTAACACAAGTACATTTGCAACAAGTGTTCTTACATCGCTTATTGGCGGTGGTTCATACCCTTCATGGTATTAATCTGACATACAAATTCATAACATAAAATTAACGCTCCGAATTTATTCTCGGAGCGTTTTTTATATCAGTTCACTGATTATTGAATTTGAAACAAGAAAACCTTTCGGTGTAAAGCTGATTGACTTGTCCGTAACATTTGTATAGCCATATTTTTCATACTCTTTAGCTTTTTCGATAATGTAAGAGGGGAGGGTGTATCCGAATTTTTCCTCAAATTCAGAATAATTAAGACCGCTTTTCAGCCTGAGAGAGAGCATAATAAATTCCTCCTCATCTCCGCCCGTACCTTCAAAAGACAGCTTATTGTTATTAAAATCGTCCATGCTTCTCGAATAAAAGAACCTTTTGCCCTCAAAAAATGAGTGTGCAGACGGACCTATGCCTATATATTCACCGCATCTCCAGTAATTGGTATTATGTCGGCTTTCATAACCCTGTTTTGCAAAATTAGAAATTTCATATTGCTTGTATCCGAGAGAATCAAGCATTTCAATAGCTTTCAGATACATTTCAGCCTGCATATCATCATCGGCAAGCTTAAGTTTATTTTGCACCTTATAAAACGGAGTATTGTCCTCAATTTTCAAATTGAAAGATGAAATTTGAGTAACTTTTCAATCGGCACAGTAACTGATTGATTTTTCATGGCTTTCGATTGTCTTATTTGG
>ERZ1023658.251-NODE-251-length-17549-cov-16.766263_pt1 | contig 17549 bp, 14 predicted proteins | sample MGYA00380339_ERZ1023658 | MGnify/ENA primary metagenome ERZ1023658 (study PRJEB33179, sample SAMN07448981) | human gut metagenome | biome: Human-gut; feature: Human associated habitat; material: Faeces | host: Homo sapiens | place: India: Bhopal | collected... | reverse complement strand
TTGCCTCGTAGCCAAGTGGTAAGGCATCAGACTTTGACTCTGACATGCGTTAGTTCGAATCTAACCGAGGCAGCCATTTATATATTTGATCTGTTAGCTCAGTCGGTAGAGCATTTGACTTTTAATCAAAGGGTCATGAGTTCGAATCTCATACAGGTCACCAGTGCCTGAGTGGCGGAATTGGTAGACGCACAGGACTTAAAATCCTGCGAGAATCAACCCTCGTGCCGGTTCAAGTCCGGCCTTAGGCACCATAAAGTATAAAACGGGCCATTGGTCCGATTTTTTTCTAAAGATGTGCAATAAAAAAACAATAAATATATAAAATTTGTTGACACATCTCAAAACACTATGGTATAATCAATTTGTCGTTCGAAATAGAACCGCAAATGGAGGAATACCCAAGTCTGGTTGAAGGGACCGGTCTTGAAAACCGGGAGGTCGTGCAAACGGCGCAGGGGTTCGAATCCCTTTTCCTCCGCCATTATAATATCGCGGGATGGAGCAGCTCGGTAGCTCGTCGGGCTCATAACCCGAAGGTCGTAGGTTCAAATCCTTCTCCCGCAACCAATTTGGTCTCATGGTGCAGCTGGTTAACACGTCTGCCTGTCACGCAGAAGATCGCGGGTTCGAGTCCCGTTGAGACCGCCATTATTTTTGGCTTCATAGCTCAGTCGGTAGAGCAAGGGACTGAAAATCCCTGTGTCGCTGGTTCGATTCCCGCTGGAGCCACCATTTTTAATTTATATATTCACGAGACGTGCTTAACTTTCGAAAAAGTATGCGAGGGTTATGCGCTCGTAGCTCAGTTGGATAGAGTGTTTGGCTACGAACCAAAAGGTCAGGGGTTCGAATCCCTTCGGGCGCACCATATATCGGGAAGTGGCTCAACTTGGTAGAGCACTTGGTTTGGGACCAAGGGGTTGCAGGTTCAAATCCTGTCTTCCCGACCATAAGTAATTTAACGTTGAGAAATCAACGTTTTTATTTTGTAAATTTGACTTTTTAAGCTACATTTTATATACTTAAATAAACAATAAGAAACGGGTTGATAACAATGAAATTTATTGAGAATATAGATAGAGAAGAGTACACAGAATTTGTGATTAATCATCCCAATTCTCACTTCCTAAAATCATATGAATGGGGAGTTGTCTCTAGAAAAAGAGGATTAATACCACATTATGTTGGACTAAAAGATAAAGATAAACTAGTCGCAACAGCACTACTATTGGAAAAAAAACTACCACTAGGCTATAAGTATTACTATATTCCCCGTGGCTATACAATAGATTATACAAACACTGATTTACTATATGAACTAACAAAAGAACTAGAAACTTATTCAAAAAAAAATAATGCCATATTTTTTAGAATAGATCCAGATATAAAATTACATACAATTGATGAAGATGCTAATGTCATTGAAGGTGAAAATAACTATGAGTTAGTTAATACTCTAAAGAAAATTGGTTTCAAGCACAAAAAGTTAAATTTATATTTTGAAAATATGCAACCACGTTTTACTTTCAGAATAGATTTAAGTCCAAGCATGGAAACCTTAAGAAAAAACTACAGTAAAAGTGTAAACAGATGGATAAAAAAAGCTGATAAGTATGGTGTCACAACTAAAATAGGTAATAAAGATGAATTACCTGAATTTGTAAGATTAATGAAGATGACTGAGAAAAGACAAGGATTTTTCTCACATGAATATTCTTTTTATGAAAATATGTATGATGAATTTAAAAAAATAGATTCAGTAAGTATTTTACTTGCTAAAGTAAATATAAATAACATTATAGAAGCCATTAATAAGGAATTAGAAATTTGTAATGATGAAGGAAAAAAAGAAAAACTCCTTCTTCAAAAAGAACACTACGAAGAATTAAAGAAAAAACCTCATCATGATACTGTAAGTTCTTACATAAATGTCCATTACGGTAATAAGAGTTGGTATTTGTATGGAGCAAATGATATGGATTATAAAGATACATATGCCAATTACAAACTATTCGATTTTCAGATAATGCACGCTAAAGAACTAAAAAAAGACATCTTTGATGAATTTGGTACGGTTGGAAATCCAAAAACAAAAAAATCTATAGCAGGACTACATGAATTCAAAAGAAAATTTGGTGGTGAGTACACAGAATTTATTGGTGAATTCACATACATAGTAAATCCAATCATGTATTTTCTATTTGAAAAACTAGTGGTATTCTATAGAAAACCATTAAAATTATTAAGACACATAAAAGTACAAATACAAAAAAACAATTAATATAAAAAAGATAAAACCAATTATGAATGCAGGTGAAATATGAAAAAGGATTCGTTTTTAAAAGGTGCTGTAATGGCAACCTTTTGTATAGTTTTTAGTAAGATTCTAGGAATTATATATGTTATACCATTTCACGCTATAATCGGAACTAATGGCAGGGCACTATATAGTTATGCTTACAATATGTATATGTTATTCTTAAACTTTTCAACAGTAGGCATACCATTAGCAATAAGTAAAATAGTCAGTGAATATCATGCTCTGGGTTATGAAGATACAAAAAAAAGAGCTTACAGGATAGCCTTAAAAATAATATTTGCAATGTCCATATTATCAACCATTGCCTTACTTTTATTAGCCCCAACAATTGCTAATACAATTATTGGTGATGTTAAAGGTGGTAACACGATTGAAGATATAACATATGTATTACGTGTATCAGCAAGTGCTATACTATTTGTAACGATGCTAAGCGGTGTAAGAGGTTATTTACAAGGTCATAAATATATAACTCCATCTTCAATAAGCCAAGTGATTGAACAACTAGTCAGAGTCATAATAATCATTTTTGGAAGTTACATAGCTGTAAAATTATTTGGTACAAAAGAAGCTGTAGGAGTGGCCATTTTTGGAGCAACAGCAGGTGCAATAGTAGCACTAATATATCTTGAACTAAAAATGCGAAAGCAGTTTAAAAGTGAAGAAAACATTCAGGTAAAAGAAGAAGAAAAACAGGTTACAAACAAATATCTAGCTAAAAAACTATTAGAGTATACAGTACCATTTATCATCGTATCGGTAGCGGTTTCACTATATAACACAATTGATATGTTAAGCATAGTAAAACCATTAATGAAGTATGGACACCTAGCTATCCAAGATGCAGAAATGGTTCTATCAATAATTTCAACCTGGGGTGCAAAACTAAATAGTATAGTAACCTCTATAGCGGCCGGAGTAGTAGTAGCAGTCCTACCCAATATCACTAGTGACTTTGTAAAGAAAAACTATAAAGAAGTTGACAAAAAAATAAATAAAACAATCCAAATGGTCCTATATTTCGTAATGCCTATGGTAATTGGTCTCTCATTCTTAGCAGAACCAGTATGGTACTTATTCTACGGAAAAAGCCCACTAGGTGTAAAAGTATTTTCATATAGTATATTTACCGCAATATTCTATTCACTATTCTTAAATATTCATACCATACTTCAATCTGTTGGTCATCATAAAGCAGCCAATCGAGCTATATTTTTTGGTCTAGTAACAAAACTATGTCTAACAGTACCATTAATAATTCTTTTCTCAAAAACTACAATAATTCCAGCATATTATGGTTCAATTACAGCAACAATACTGGCTTACATTACATCAATAGTTATAAGTCTTATAGACATAAAGAAGAACTTAAATGTTTCATTTAAAACTACAAAAGAAAAATTATATAAAATAACTTTTTCAAGTCTATTCATGTTAGTAGTTCTTTTCTTAATAAAATTATTTATCCCACTATCAGGTGGTAAAGTATATTCTCTAATTATAGTAATGCTATATGCTGTTATAGGAGGAGCAATCTACTTTATACTAACTTCTAAAATGCACATATTTGAAGATATATTCGAATGTACATTCATGGACTTTATAAATAAAATACTAAAAAGAAAAAAAGTAACCAATAATAATAATGAAGAAAAAGAAAGTAAGTAAACAGAAATGATAAATTAAATACTAAGGATGGTAATAATATGGAATTTGTAATATTGACAAAAAAAGAATTTGATGATTTTTCAAGTAATTATAAGGATAAATGTTATCTTCAAAGTTCTAATATAGCTGAATTTAGAAAAACTCAAGGTTGGCATACTGAATATGTAGGAGTAAAAGAAAATAAAAAAGTCCTAGCAGCAACACTTCTACTTTCAAAAAAACGTCATATCAAGAAAGAGTTTTATACGCTACGTGGACCACAATTAGACTACAATAATGAAAAACTTCTAAACTTTTTTATGACTGAGTTAAAAAAATATGTCAAAAACAATAATGGCTATTTTTTACGTATAGATCCATATATAGAACTCAAGTCTTTAGATAAAGATGCTAAACCTACCGATGGCTTTGATAATTCTAATATAATTACAAGCCTAAAAAAACTGGGTTTTATTGAAGTAAAATCAAAACAAATGACTGATACAGTTCAGGCAAAATTTATGTATGTAATTGACTTAGAAGATAACCTAAATGATACTATGGCCGAAATGGATTCAAAGACAAGACAAATGATAAGGAAAAATGAAAAACAGGGTGTAGTAATAAGAGTTGGTGATAAGAATGATGTTGAGTTATTTGAAAATATAATGAATAGAACAAGTCAAAGACGTAAATTTTATGATCGTGGTCTTACATTTTATAAAAATATGTATGAAGCTTTAATTAAAGATAATATGATTTCACTAGTTTTTGCTGAATTAGATATTAATCTAGCTAGAGAAAATTTAAAAAGTGAACAAAAAGAAATTGAACTAGCTAGAAAAGACCGTGAAGAAAAGAAAAAACTTGGTAAATGCAATGAAAAGAAAGCCAAACAAAAAGAAATAGAAGAAAAAAAAGCTCTAGAAAGAATTTCTAAAAAAGAATCAGAACTAGAAGAACTTGAAAAGAAATACGGTAATAAAATAACCTTAGGAGGAATTTTATATATCTTATATGGAGATGAAGTTGCTTCCTTATTTGGCGGTTGCTACGAAGAGTTTAAAGAGTATCAATGCTTCTATACAATACATTATGAAATGATAAAGTATGCCATTTATCATAAATATAAAAGATATAATTTCTATGCCATAAATAACACTCTAGATAAAAATGATAGTCAGTATGGTATATATCAATTTAAACGTGGATTTGGAGGTCATGTAATAGAGTTTATTGGTGAATTTATCTTACCAGTAGATAAACCTCTATACAAGTCAGTAAAGCTTTTATCGTCAATAAAAAGTAAACTAAAAAAATAAAATATTTATATCAAAAAAAGTGTACACGATAAAATGTATGCTTTTTTTTTACTTTCAAACATCATACCCATATAAATTCTCCTAAAAAAATAAACACTTCTTTTAAATGCAAATTATAAATACATTCTCATATAATTATATAGGTGATTATAAGTGTTTAATTTAAAACAAATAAAAAAAAATCTATTAATTTTAATAATTACATTCTCTCTAGCAATTCCACTTCAAATAAATGCCTTAAATATAACTGCACCAACAGTCGCAATTGATAATAATAGTGGTAGAATTCTCTATGAAAATAGAGCACATGAAAAAAGACTAATTGCTTCAACTACAAAAATATTAACTGCCATAGTAGCCCTTGAAAATAATGATTTAAACAAAGAAGTAACAGTAGGTAATGAAATATTAAAAATGTATGGAACAAGTATTTACCTTGAAGTAGGAGAAAAAATGAAAATAGGGGATTTATTATATGGTTTATTACTAAGATCTGGTAATGATGCTGCTGTAGTTCTAGCAACTGCAACCTCCGGTAATGAAAAGAATTTTGTCAAAATAATGAACAAAAAGGCTAAAGAAATAGGAATGACTGATAGTATTTTCGCTAATTCACACGGTCTAGATGAAGAAACGAAAAATTATTCAACTGCCTACGATATGTCTTTACTATCAAAATATGCCTCAAAAAATAAAACATATCAAAAAATAGTATCAACAAAAAAATATGAATTATCAACTGGTACAAAAACTTATCTTTGGTATAATCGTAATAAACTTTTATCTAACTACGAATTCTGTACAGGTGGCAAAAACGGATACACACCAAGTGCTGGAAAAACACTTGTAACAACCGCCAAAAAAGATGACTTAAATATTAGTATAGTTACATTAAATGATGGGGATGAATATATGACTCATCAAAAGTTATATGAGTACCTTTTCGAAAATTATAAAAACTATAAAATTATTGATAAAAATATTTTTAATTTCACAAAAAGCTACACTGATGATAATCTTTATATAAAAAAGTCCTTTTCTTATCCCTTAACCACAAAAGAAACAGAACAAATAAAAACTCTAATTAGTATAAATAATAAAAATAAAAACAAAGTAGGGGAAATATCTATCTATTTAAAAAATAACAAAATTGGTTCTCTTGATATATATAAAAATAAACAAAAAAAGGAGAAAAATCTCCTTCAAAAAATTAAAAAATTATTTATTAGATAATCTAAAAAAATTAATGCATGGTTGACATAAAAATCTACCTCCAATACCATTAGTACCAACACCAGAAGAGATAAACAACTTTGAATTACCTACATTGTATTTCTCACTATAGTAGTTATTTGCTCCCTCATATTTAACTACACTACCTACAAAAGGTAAGATAATATTTCCATTATGTGAGTGTCCTGCCAATAAAAGATTTGCCTCATGTCCACTTAATATATAATCTGTTAAATCTGGTTCATGGAAAATAACAATTTTATATAGTTCAGTATTACTATTAGCATCCTTAAAATAATTATAAGCATCTTCAATATTATATTTTTTTTCTAATAAACTTCCCACCCCAATTATAATTATTGGTAAATTATCATCATCATAAATTAAGTCATAAGAATTATTTAATAAAGAAAAGTTAGCTTGCTTAATTATAGTAGCATATTCATCACTATCTTCATCACCCATAACTGCATATTTTCCAATACTAGCATTAATACCAGATAAAGCTTTAATAAGTTTTTCTCGCTCGTTAGAAGAAATATTATAATTTTGATCGATTAAATCTCCTGTAAAAATGACTAAGTCTGGATTTCGACCATTAATAAGTTTTACTAGGTTCTTAACATCATTCATAAAAATAGTAGAGCCATAATGTAAGTCTGAAAACTGAACAATTTTAGTTCCAGAAAAGTTTTTTGGAATTTTATCATCAATTATTCTTTCTTCCTTAACCACAATCATTTTTGTAAAGATATATGTATTTAAAAGATAAAAAATTGTAACGCCAGCCATCAAAATAAATAAAATTTTGGTACAAAAAAGCACATTTTTTTTTCTTTTTTCTCTTTTTGCTTCACTTAAAATCTCCGATTGCTTTTCCCTGTTTAATTCTTCTCTAGTCATTACTATCACCAATTATATTGTAACATACATTTTTATCTAATAGTAAAAAAATAAAAGATATGTTAAAATTATATAGTGATAAAAAATAAAAATGCCTCAGTACGATGCATTACATGAAAGGACTGATATAAAATGAAATATGATGTTGCTATAATAGGGGCAGGCCCTGCTGGACTATTTACGGCTTATGAACTAATAGAGAATAATCCATCTCTGAAAATAGTAATTCTTGATAAAGGACAATTTGCTAAAAAAAGAATTTGTCCAATGAATAAATATGGTACACCATGTAAAAACTGTAATCCCTGTGCCATTTTATCTGGCTATGGTGGTGCCGGAACATTTTCTGATGGTAAACTAAATTTTATTCCCAAACTTGGAAAAAGTGATCTTACAAAATACATGAGTGAAAATGAATCATACGCTCTAATTGATAGAACCGAGAGCATATTTAACAAATTTAATATGGATGCCGAAGTTTACCCAAGTAATTTAAATTATGCTGATGACATAAAGAGAAAGGTAGCTGTTGCAGGAGGAAAACTATTAATAATAAAACAAAAACATTTAGGTAGTGATCATTTACCAGACTATATTGAAAGTATATGCAAATATCTTCAAGAAAAAAGCGTAACTCTAATTGAAAAAGCTGATGTCAAAGATGTTGAAACAATTAAAGAAAAAAATCATCAAATAAAGTACACAACTTCTTCAAAAGAAGAAACTATAAAAGCGACAAGAGTTGTAATTGCTCCTGGCCGTACTGGTGCTAAATGGGTCCAGGAATTTTCAGATAAACATTCAATCCCATATCTATCTCAAAGTATAGAAATAGGAGTTAGAGTAGAAGTACGTAAAGAGATAATGGAAGAAATAACAAATGTAATTTATGATCCAACAATATTTATAAAGACAAATACCTACGGAGACGAAGTAAGAACATTTTGTACCAACCCAGGTGGCTTTGTTGCTAAGGAAAATTACTATGGTTACATCTGCGTAAATGGTCATGCTCTAAAAGAGACAAAAAGTAACAACACAAACTTTGCTTTTATTACCAAAGTAAATCTAACTGAACCAGTAACAAACACTCGTTTATATGGAGAATCAATTGCTAAAATTGCTAACGTCTTAGGAGATGGAAAACCGATTATTCAGTCTTTAAAAGATTTAAAGAAGGGTAGAAGAAGTGAATGGCATCGTATAAATAAAGGTTTTATAGAACCAACATTAAAAGATTGTGTTGCTGGAGACTTAGCACTTGTCATGCCACATCGCATTATTACAAACATTCTAGAAGGACTAGAAACACTAGATAAAATAATACCAGGTGTTGCTAATGACGATACACTACTATATGGTCCAGAAATAAAATTCTTTAGTAATGAAATAGAAACTGATAACAAATTCAAATTAAAAGATGATAATATATATTTTATAGGAGATGGAGCAGGTAAAGCTGGAAATATAGTTACAGCAGCAGCAACCGGTTTAGTAGCGGCAGATGATATTTTAAACAACATAAAAAAGGAGTCCTAATATGAAAAATAAACTATTTATTTTATTAACAATCCTGTTAGCAAGTACACTATTAACTGCTTGTTCTAGTAATAAAACAAAAAATGTAAAAGAAGACTTACTAGGAATAGATTTTAATACCGATTCAAACGAAGCAGAACTTTCCCAGTATAAAACAGAAAACCCAGTAGTCGCAATGTACATAGAAAACTATGGAGCTATAGTAATCGAACTATATCCTGATATCGCTCCAAATACGGTAGCAAACTTTATTTTTCTAACTAAATCAGGTTTTTATGATAATAATACTATGCATCGTTTAGTACCCGGTTTTGTTTTACAAGGAGGAGATCCAACTGGTACAGGAACTGGTGGTCCAGGATACACTATCAAAGGAGAGTTCTCAGCAAATGACTTTGAAAACAATCTAAAACATGAAAAAGGAATAGTATCAATGGCTAGAACATCAGTATCAAATAATACAGCAGGCAGTCAATTCTTTATAATGCTAGGAACAGCTAGTTACTTAGATGGACAATATGCAGCTTTTGGAAAAATAATAGATGGTTGGTCTAATATTGAAAATATCACCAAAAATGAACAAGTTCAAAATCAAGAAACAGGTCAGTTAAAAAATAACTTAGTCATCAAAAAAACACTAATAGATTTAAAAGAAAAAGAGTGCCAAGATGTAGAAAAAAATAGTGAATAAAATTACAAAAAAGTATCAGTAAAAACTAAATTCTAAAAACAAAAAATAAAGCATAGTTAAGTAAACAACAAAAAGACTCTAATTACCAATCACTGTAATTAGAGCTTTTTCTTATTAAACCAAATCTTTTTATTTTAGTCATCAAGAGTTAGAATAATTTCTTTCTTACCATCAGATTTAAACTTTCTATATGTAACTCCACATTTTTCAAACATGCGAATTGATGCTTCCATTTCATCACTATGATTATCATAATCATAATCATGTGAATAAATTACTTCTTTAATACCAGACTGAATTATAGCTTTAGCACACTCATTACAAGGGAAAAATCTAACATAAATCTTAGCACCTTGTAAATCAAGCATACTACCACGATAATTTAAAATAGCATTTAATTCACTATGACAAACATACATATATTTTGTATCAAGTCTTTCACCAACTCTTCCCCAAGGAAAGGTATCATCATCAAATCCATTAGGAGCACCATTATAACCAACTGATAAAATTCTATTATCTTTGCTTACAATACAACATCCTACTTGTGTACTAGGATCTTTACTTCTCATGGATGACAGTTTAGCAATACCAATAAAGTATTCGTCCCAAGTAATATAGTCATCTCTTTTAATATTTTGTGTATTATTAACAATTTTCATATATACCTCCATCTCCATTTTATCATAAACCAAAATAAAATTACAATTTACTTCATTATAAATTTATACTATAATATCATTGAAAGTAGAAGTGATAAAATGAAAGAATTTTTTTCTAATTTAAAGAAAGCCTGGGTTTATGGAAAAGGACAGAAAAAGTTTATAATTGGTTACATCGTATTTAACATAATTTTTATATTTATAAATCTATTTGTCCCAATATTAAGTGCCAAAGCTATTGTAGAACTAACAAATAATAAACTAAATCAAGTAGTCTTTATCGGTTTTGTAATTCTAGTTGTCGAACTACTTAGAAACTTTGCTAATTATATTACCGGATATTTCCGTCAGCAAATCTATCGTGAAACTTATAGTAAAATAGAAACAACTCTCGGTGCCGAAATTCTAAAAATAGAAAATCAAAGTCTAGACGAAAAAGGTTCAGGTCTTTTTATTCAAAGATTAACAAATGATGCTAGTAAGATTGCCGATATCTTTGTAGTCCTAAATATTTATCTTACTAATATATTAACGGATATTGGTATATTTTTAGCTGTCTTCATCATAAATAAAGCAGTCTTTTTCTACCTACTTTTGACAGTATATGCAATATTTGTTGTAGAAAAGAAACGTACTAATGTTGTCAATGCTCAAGACAAAATATATCGAAAGAAAAACGAAAAAGTATCTAGTTTCATTGGAGAATTAGTTCGTGGTGCCCATGATATTAAAATGTTAAATGCTGAAAATAGTTTTATAAAAGAATTAGACTCAAAAATAATAGATTTAAATAACGAAAAATATAAAATGGATGAAAAAAATAGAAACTATATTCTATTATCTGCAACATTGTCTGATATCTTTTCAACAGGTAATATCATACTTAGTGTTTTCTTAATAACTCAAAATCTTTTATCAATTCCAAATGCCTTAGTCATTAATAACTATCTAGGTAGACTAACATCGATTATTTATTTTGTTAGTCAATTTCTAGAAAAAGTCAAGGATTTTAACTTATCATCAGAACGTGTATTTGCTATTATGGATAGCAAGGAATTCGGTAAAGAAAAGTTTGGTAAAAAACATATAGATAAAGTAAACGGGGACTTTGAATTTAAAAACGTAACATTCACTTATACTAATGGACATAAAGTAATAGATAACATGAACTTTAAAATTAAGGCAAACTCTACAGTTGCTTTTGTTGGTAAATCTGGTTCTGGAAAAACTACTGTCTTTAATCTTCTATGTAAAATGTATAATATCGATTCTGGTAATATCACAATAGATGGTATTGATATAAATGAATTAGATAAAGATTCAATCAGAGGCAACATAACAATTATTAGTCAAAACCCATATATATTTAATCTAAGTATAAGAGATAACTTACGTCTTGTAAAAGAAAATCTAACGGAAGAAGAAATGATAGAAGCCTGTAGAACAGCTTGCCTAGAAGATTTTATAAAGTCTCTTCCTGATGGTTATGACACAGTAATTGGAGAAGGGGGAATTAACTTATCCGGTGGTGAAAGACAACGCCTCGCTATTGCAAGAGCTCTAGTTCAAAAAACAGAAATAATTCTTTTCGATGAAGCAACATCAGCTCTTGATAACGAAACTCAAGCAAAGATCAAAAAAGCTATTGATAATATGAAAAATGAATATACAATTTTAATAATCGCACATAGACTAAGTACAGTAATAGATTGTGATCGAATATTATTCTTAGACGAGGGTAAAATAAAAGCAGAAGGTACTCATAAAGAACTACTAAGAACCTGCAAAAATTACCGAAATTTATATGAGGCAGAGTTAAAAAACAATAAGTAATAAAGACTTTGTCAGTATCTTAAAAATAAAAAAGCACAAAAAATATTTACAATAAAAATAAAATAGTCTATAATACCAAATAGATGCAAGGAATCTGAGGAGTAATTATCCAAGTTTTTTAAAGAGAGTTCATGGTTAGGTGGAAATGAACAAAAACAGATAATGAAGGTAGCAGAGGAGCATGATTTCTGAAATTAGTAAGTAATCCCGGATAATTCCGTTATTAATATTTAAGCTACTGCAAAGTAGAAACTAAGGTGGTACCACGAAACTTTCGTCCTTTTGGATGAAAGTTTTTTATATTTATATAAGGAGGACTGATATTATGTTAGATAAAAAATATAACCACACAGAAGTAGAAAAAGGAAAATATGAAACTTGGAAAAGTAAACATTATTTTGAATCTGATTCAAAAAGTTCAAAAGAACCATTTTGTATTGTAATTCCACCACCAAATGTAACGGGAAAACTTCATATAGGACATGCCTGGGATGTAACTATTCAAGACATCATAATTCGTTATAAAAGAATGCAAGGGTATGACTGCTTATGGTTACCAGGAATGGATCATGCCGGTATTGCAACTCAATCAAAAGTAGATAAAAGGCTAAGAGACCAAGGAATCAAACCGAGAGAAATGTCTCGTGAGGACTGGCTAAAACAAGCTTGGGCTTGGAAAGATGAATATGCTGAAACGATTCACGAGCAATGGGCTAAAATGGGTATCTCTGTAGATTACTCAAAAGAAAGATTTACCTTAGATGAAGGTCTAAATCGTGCTGTTAACGAAGTATTTATTAGACTATATAATAAAGGTCTAATCTATCGTGGAGAAAGAATTATTAACTGGGATCCAGAACAAATGACTGCTCTTTCCACAGAAGAAGTTATCTATAAAGAAGATAAAGGTGCATTTTATCATATTAAGTACTTTATCGAAGGTACAGATGATTATCTAGATATCGCCACAACTCGTCCAGAAACATTATTTGGTGATACTGCTGTTGCTGTTAATCCAAAAGATAAACGCTATAAACATCTAATCGGTAAAAATGTTATTCTTCCAGTAGTTAACAAATTAATTCCAATTGTTGGTGATGAGCATGCTGACCCAGAGTTTGGAACTGGTGTAGTTAAAATAACTCCTGCTCATGATCCTAATGACTTTGAAGTAGGAAATCGTCATAATCTAGAAAGAATAGTAGTAATGAATCCAGATGCTACTATGAATGAAAATGCTGGTAAGTACAAAGGACTAACTAGAGAAGAATGTCGTGAACAACTAGTAAAAGACTTAGAAAAAGAAAATCTTTTAATAAGAATAGAACCAATGGTACACTCAGTTGGACATAGTGAAAGAAGTAATGCTGTCGTAGAACCATACTTATCAAAACAATGGTTTGTAAAAATGCGTCCATTAGCTGATAGAGTTTTAGAAAATCAAAAGAATAAAGAAACAAAAGTAAACTTCGTACCACCAAGATACGAAAAAACAATGAATCACTGGATGGAAATAACTTATGATTGGTGTATCTCTAGACAATTATGGTGGGGTCATAGAATTCCTGCTTGGTATAAAGGTGATGAAATAAAAGTTCAAGTTGAATGTCCTGGTAAAGACTGGGTACAAGATCCGGATGTCCTAGACACTTGGTTCTCAAGTGCACTATGGCCATTTTCAACATTAGGTTGGCCAGATAAAACAGATTTATTAGAAAGATACTTCCCTAATAATGTTTTAGTAACTGCCTATGATATTATTCCATTCTGGGTAAATAGAATGACTTTCCAAGGCTTAGAATTTATGAATGAACGTCCATTTAAAGACTGTTTAATTCACGGATTAATCAGAGATAAAGAAGGCCGTAAAATGTCAAAATCACTTGGTAATGGTGTGGATCCAATGGATGTAATTGATGAGTATGGATGTGATGCACTTCGTTACTTTCTAACAACAAACTCTGCGCCAGGTATGGATTTAAGATATGATGAAGAGAAAGTTAAATCATCATGGAACTTCATAAATAAACTTTGGAATGCTTCACGTTTTGTTTTAATGAACATCGAAGACCTAAAGAAAAGAACAATTAATGAAGATGAATTAACACTATATGATAAATGGATTTTAACGAAGAAAAATCAACTAATAAAAAACGTTATCAAAAACATGGACAAGTATGAGTTCCATAACGTTGGAAACGAACTATATAGTTTCATCTGGGAAGACTTCTGTGACTGGTATATTGAATTAACTAAGGCAAATATGACTGAAACAACAAAGACCGTACTTTTAGATACTCTAACAGATATTTTAAAATTACTACATCCATTCATGCCATATGTTACAGAAGAAATATATCAAAAACTACCAATCAAAGACGCCGAATCAATCATGATTTCATCATACCCAACATATAACAAAAAAGATATTTATAAAGAAGAATCAGAAGAGTTAGAAAGTATTCTAGAAGACATAGTAGCAGTAAGAAACTTAAAAGCTTCAAACAAAATTACTAAAGAAGCTCTAGTAAATTTTGAATGTAAGAATGAAAAACTAATTCCAATCTATGCTTCACAATTAAAAATAACTGAAGACAATCTAACTAGTGATGATCCAGATAATATGGTAAGTTGTAATTACAAATCACAAAATATTACCATTACTTATTTCTTTGAAGAAGCCCATGTTGATGAAAAGGCTCTCGAAGAAGAAATTAACAAATTAAAAAGTTCAATAGAGCGTCGTGAAAAATTACTAAGTAACGAAAATTATGTAAATAAAGCACCAGCTAATATTGTTGAACTTGATCGAAAAAAACTAGCTGAAGAAAAAGAAAAGTTAGAAAAATTATTAAAATAATAAACTATTAAAAGATGTTAAAGTAATATCAAACTTAGCATCTTTTTTGTATCTTAAAATATATTTCGACAAAACCAGTCATAGATTATTGTTATCATAAACTTGGTGATAATATGAAAAAGACAATGATAGTAAGCCTTGCTTCAATAATACTAGGAGCACTAAGTGCCATGCTATTAAATAGTACTTATAAAGAAAAATTAATTAATACTTTTAGTGAAGGAAAAACTTATTACTTTATTCAAGAAGGAGTCTATTCCTCCAAAGAAATAATGACTGAAAATACTAAAGATATCCAAGTAAAAACCGTAGACACCCTAAATAACCAACATTATGTCTACCTAGGAATTACTCGTGATAATAACAACGCTAAAAAGATTAAAGATATATACGAAAAGAAAGGCTACCAAATATATATAAAAGAACAAAATCTCTCCAACGAAGAATTTTATAATAACGTAACCCAATTTGATATCCTAGTAAACAGTACTGATAAAGCCTCAGAAATCCTAACTATTGAAGAAGTTGTTTTAGCAAACTATGAAGAATTAATAAAAAAAGACAAATAATTAATAAAAAATCTCGGAAAACTTCTAAAAAAATCTAATAATATAATGAGGTGATAAAAATTCATTATACAATAAAAGATTTTCCACTAGAAGAAAGGCCAAGAGAGAAGGTAAAGCAATATGGTATAAATAATGTTACTAACAAGGAACTATTGTCAATAATCTTAAAAACAGGTACTAAAAACATCAATGTTGAAGACTTAGCTCTAAGTATTTTAAGAAAGTACAAACTTCATGAACTAAAAGACGTAACTATAAACGAACTAACTAAAATAAAAGGAATAGGTGAAGTGAAAGCCATAGAACTTCTAGCGGCAATCGAACTGGGAAAAAGAATTAACTATAAAACAGAAGAAAAAAAGAAAAAACTAAATAATCCAGAGGTTATCTTTCAAGAAATGCGTTACCTGTTTATTGATAAAAAACAAGAATTATTTTACTGTCTTTATCTGAATGAAAAACAAGAATTAATAGAAAGGAAGTTATTATTTATGGGAACAGTTAATAAAAGTATTACTCATCCAAGAGAAGTATTTAAGGAGGCTTACAGATTAAGTGCCTCTAGTATTATTTGTATGCATAATCATCCAAGTAACGATTTAAGACCTAGTAAATCAGATTTAGAATTTACTACCTCACTTGTAGAAATAGGCAAACTCCAAGGAATACCAGTAGTAGATCATATCATAGTAGGGGATAGTTCGTTCTATAGTTTTTACGAACACAATAATATTTTAAGTATCTAAAGAAATGGGATGATTATATGAAACAAAAAAAGCATCTAGTAACCATAATTCTAACACTTATTATAATGTTTACTTTACTTATTGTATCTCTATATTTAACTGATACAACTCTCCCAGAAGACATTCTAAAAACAATTACTATGTTTCCAACTAAAATAGCTTTAAAAGAAGAAAACACCAATTTCCAAGATGAAAGTTACTTAATTCAAAAAAATATTAATGAAACATTAGTAAATGAAGTAGAGAATTTAAAAGAACTCCTAGATTTAAATAAAGTTCTAACAGAATACACCCCAGTAAATGCTACTGTTACTTCTAGAAATAAAAGCTATTGGTTTAATACTCTAAATATTGATAAAGGTAGAAAAGATGGTCTAAAAAAAGATATGGCTGTCATAACTAAAAATGGTCTAATTGGTAAAATAAGTAAAGTATACTCTTCCTATAGTGAAGTAAAACTGCTTACAGCAGATGATATAAATAATAAAGTAAGTGTTGCTATCAAAAGTAATGATCGAGATATTTATGCTATTCTAAATGGTTATGACCACAAAAATAATTTATTAAAAGTAATTTGGGTAGATAAAGATGCTACAATAGAGAAAAATATAGTAGTAACTACATCAGGTCTAGGTGAAAAGTTTCCAGCAGGTATTTATATTGGTACAGTAGAAAAAATAGAAAGTGATAAGTATAACCTCAGTAAAACTATTTATATAAAAACAAATCAAGACTTCAATAACATTCACTATGTAACAGTCCTAACGGAGAAAAAATAATGATTCCCCTAATAATAATTACACTCTCTCTAATTATAGATGGAATCCTTTCTAATATTTTTCCCTATACCATCAACAATCTCTCTCTATTTACACCATTACTAACTCTAATAAGTATCTATCTAATTTATCCGTTTTATAAAAAGAAAGAGCAGAAGTACATGATAACCCTCTTTCTAACAGGAATTATCTACGACTTATTGTATACAAATCTTATCTTTTATAATGCTATTACCTTTACTATAATTGGTATTATTTCAAAATATATTTACAAACACTATGAAATAAACTATCTAAATATCATAATCCAAATAATTCTAATAGTAACTATCTATGAATCATTAAATGCTCTAATAATAATTTTATTTAACTTAGTACCCATGAGTATATCAAGACTATTCTATAAAATTACTCATAGTCTTCTCCTAAACATAATCTATTC
>ERZ1023658.250-NODE-250-length-17637-cov-10.633830_pt1 | contig 17637 bp, 21 predicted proteins | sample MGYA00380339_ERZ1023658 | MGnify/ENA primary metagenome ERZ1023658 (study PRJEB33179, sample SAMN07448981) | human gut metagenome | biome: Human-gut; feature: Human associated habitat; material: Faeces | host: Homo sapiens | place: India: Bhopal | collected... | reverse complement strand
TGTATGATTTATATAAATATATATCTAAAGTATTAGAAGAATAAGTGACAACTATATAATGTGATAAATCAGTACAATATAGTTGATTTCCTGCAACCGATGAAATAATAAAATTATTTACTGTTAAATCTGTTCCTTGAATTGTAAGCTCAAAAAGATTTTCATAATGTTGCAAAATATAATTATTTTCTTTTTGTTTTATTAGAAACATATCATCAAATGTGGAAATATTTGAGGCAGTTTTCGTAACAGTAGAACAAGGACGTAAAATATTATCGTTTCTTAGTTCTAATAAAGTAAAAACTATTTTATAAGGTGAAGAAGAATCATTATAAGATAAAAAAAGATAAAAATTGTTTTCTAAATAAAATATTCTATTACAATTACTATTATACGAAAAAGATAAAGTTCCAATATTTGTTGATGTTAATAAGGAATTTTTATCCATATGATAATATACTTTTTCGTCCTTAGTAATATTTTCATCAGTTGAAGCATTTACTATAAAATTTTCTAATTCATTTTTTATTAGTGTAGAATTATCAATATTTTGATTAGTTAATAAACTATCTGCCATTTTAATTAATCACCTCATTTATAAAAGTTTCTATTGGTGGTAATTCACTCAATGGTTTTATTTGATTTGCATAAGTTGACCAATTGGTCGCAGTTTTATATGAATTTACCAAATTGCCTGGTACATAAATATAGCCTTCGCCGTTTGCTATTAAAGAATTTTTTAAAATGTCAATAGAACCTAAAGAGCAAACACTTGAAGCTCGTAAAACTAAAGTTTTTATATTTGGAAAACTAAGCTTATTATTTGAAAATATAGTTGTAGCAGCAATATCAAAATAAGTTGCTGAAAAAGTTGTTGTGCCTGATGAAAAAGTTGTTACTAAAGGTAAATAAACTATTGAAGTTGACCCTAAACCAGGGCTAAATGTTAAAAGAGAATTTGCTTTTTTTAAGTCTGTAGTAGCATTTTCTGCGCGAGGAGCATATAAAACTTTTCCCGAAAAATCAGTTATATTAATTTCGTTGCATTTAGGCAAAAAGAAAGAAAGCAATGAATAATCAGAAGGACTATCTAATTTAGGAAAACTATTTATTACAGGAAGAATTAAATAGGCTAAAGAAGTGCAATATTCTAAAGCATTACTATCCATAGATTTAATAGTTTTTCCATAATAATATTTTATTTTTGCTGCATTTGCTACATTTACATTGCTTGATGCAGGAGCTGCTAAAGCAGCCAATCTAGCTTGTGTTAATACCGTACTTGAAGTATCAGTATCAATAATATATTCGGGAGCTTGGGAAAAAGTAATTTGTGCTTTCCCTTGATCATCGCCAATAAAAATTGCTTTAACTCTTCTTGCTAAATTAGCATATTCTCCTGTACCAACTTTATCAATTATAGTTTCTGTCACTGTAGCTTGATATGTTGCTTGAATATTATAAATAGTACCACAATCATCACCATTATTAGCAGAGCCATCTTTTGTATAAGTAATATTAATAGTTTGACCTTTGGATAATGTACCATTCCATGTTTTATTAGTTGTACTACCGCTTGCCTTACTTTCTATTGTAGTTCCACCAACTGTTAAAGTTACATAATCATAACCTGATTCACTAGAATAAGAATATCCAAAAGATAAAGCAGAAAAATCATGTAAAGCTGTTAAAGTTGTTGATGCAGTCGTACTATCTTGTCCTCCATTGTTTGATTTATATGTTGAATAATTATTTGTACTTTCAGTATTAGTGTTAGCAAAATAATAAGAAGAACCGTTCGTAATTGTAAATAAATCAGATAATTTTTTATATTGACTTGCAGTATTAGCATCATTTACTGTACAAGAAATTGTTTTAGTGGTAGTTTCTTGTCGAGGCACATCTTTAGTTTTTTCAGTTGGAACCCCAATATAAGCTTTTGAAATATTATGCGCTTTATTATCAGAAGTTGTAATAACTTCTGAAAAAATTGATAAATTATCTAATAAGAAAATATAACAATAATAAGAAGACCCTGCTGTTCTAATTTTAAAGTTTGCTGTAATATTTTCTTCTTTCTTTGAATCAAAAATACAACCAACAGTCCCATCATTATTTGTACCAGTAGCATAACTAAAAGTTGTTATAGTATTTATATTTTGAAATGTAAAAATTACTTGAATATCGCCAGGTCCCATTGCTAACGTAGAAATATCTAAAGAAGGACTTGTAGAAAAATAAAATCCTATATATTTTTTTGGTATATTATTAATATTTATATTGAAACTTTTTGCCGTATTGCTTAAATTACTAAAATATATTGAATTATTACTAAATTTTATATCAGTTGTGGAAGCAGACCAAGAAAAATATTGCTGAATTTCTGAAGCAGTTAACCACGTAACATTTGCTAATAAGTTGTCATGTCCAGTAATATCCCATAATCTTGTTCCATCTCCGTCACTACCTATATAAGCACTCATATTTGTTCACCTCTTATTCATAAACAAAATATAAAGTGCCTGCTGCGAGTGGACTACTTCCTGCAACTAAATCTTCTGTACCATAAGAATAGGCAGGAGCTGCACCAAGATTAGTTCTAGCATCAGTCGCTGTAGTAGCACCAGTACCACCATCCGCAATTGCTAAAGTACCAGAACCGCTAGTAGAATTTGTACCTCGTGTACCTTGAATATTTAAAGTTAATGCAATAGTAGGCGCACTACTGAAACAAGTGAAAGTGATAGAATTAGTTGCAGTTACCGCGCGACCAATTTTACTATATTCCGTTTTCTCATTTGTTTGATCCGCTACAGTAGTAGTTTGATATTCCAAATTAATATAAGGAGTATCTGTTTCTGCAATACCAGAAATAGTTCTAGTACATTTATAACTTCCATCTGTTTGTTTTTGCCAAGCAGAAGCAGGAATTGTATGTGTATAACTATATTTTGTTGCCTTAGTATCAACATAAGATTTATTAGCTGCATAATCATCTTGCGTTGGATTGGCAAGACCTTTGACGATACCATTATTTTGACCTATTGCTGATAAATTAAGTGTACCATTAGTATTAAGTTCAACACCCGTGTAAAATTTTACACTATCTTTAGAATAATATGTTGTTTCTGAATTTGCATCATGTAATGTGAGTTTAGTAGGCTCTAAAGCTGCCTGTCCTGTAAGATTACCATTATCATCATAATCAGCTAACTTAAACATTTTAAGAGTAGGGTTAAAAAGTAGATAAGGATTATTCTCTACTGGATTTATTAATTTAATTATACCCTTATCATCTATTGAATATCTTGTAGAATTAGGAAATTTATTTGATTTTAATGTAAATAAAAAGCTTGATGAATTATCAACGGCATCTGTTTTATTGATAGCTAATTGACCAGATAAAGTACCACCAGTTAATTTTAAGTATTTATTATCTGCCTCAGATTGAGTTAAACTTGATCTATTTGAGGGGACTATAATACCATTTACGCTCATTTAAAATATCCTCCTTTTATATTCTTTTAAAAGATAGGATACTCTCTTAATCAAAAATATAAAAGAAGAGTATCTTACTCTTTACTTATCTTAATTTTTATTATAACACTATTGAACTAAAATGTCCAGAAAAAATTTTGCTAAATCAGTAAAAAATTTTTGGCAAAATTGAACAATGTATTCATAACAAAATTTAGATAATAGTGAGGGATAGGAAATCCTTCACATTTTAGAAAGGAGTCTTAATATGTATAATACAAATTCTTTTTATCCATCTTCCCAACAAATGCGGCAATCAAATTACCTCCCGCAATTAAAGGGCAGACCTGTTTCTTCTATTGATGAAGCACGCGCAATCCCTATTGATTTTGATGGGTCTATTTTCTTTTTTCCAGATGTAGCGAATAAACGAATCTATACCAAACAAATCAATTTAGATGGAACTGCTACATTAAATATGTATGAGTTAAAAGAAATCCCAATGACTACTGCTTCAAATAATAATTATGTAACAAGAGAAGAGTTTGAAGAAGTAATTAATAAGCTGCAACAATCTTTGGCGCCGCAAGTAAATAATTCCGCGCCAGTACAAGAATTTAATATTTAAAGGAGAATTAATATGAACAACTTAAATCCTATGCAGATTATGCAATTAATGCAAAGTGGTAATAATCCACAGCAGCTTGTTATGCAACTTTTAGAACAACAAGCTCAAAATAATCCTATGGCTGCAAATGTTTTAGAAATGGCTAAACAAAATAAAATGCTTGATATAGAACAAGTGGTAAAAAACATTATGCAAACAAAAGGATTAGATTATAATAAAGAAGTAGTAGCATTTAAAAACTTATTTGGACTTAAATAATAATAATAAAGGAGAGTTTTTTATGTTTAATACTTCGACTTCTGGTTATTCTTTAGCTGATATTGCAGCAGCTACTGGTTCTAATCGTAATGACAGCTGGGATGGCAATAATTCTTGGTGGATTATCTTATTGTTTTTATTCTTAATGAATGGATGGGGCTATGGTGATGAACGTAGAGCTACTAGTGGCGGTACTACAACAAGAGAAGAAATCGCTTACGGATTTGACATGAATGGTTTAGAAAATTCTGTTAGAAGTATTCAGAGCGGTTTATGCGACGGTTTTTATGCAATTAATAACAGCTTGTTGACTGGTTTTGGCAATCAACAGTTGAATACACAGAATGGATTTGCGGGAGTGGGCAATGCTATTTGTGATTTGGGCTATCAAAACGCGCAATTAGTTAATGGCTTGTCTAGAGAAGCTTCTCAAAATACTAATGCAATTAATAATCAGATAACTGCTGGCTTCACTGGCGTTAATGCTGGTTTAACTGCACTTGGTACTCAGCTTCAGTCTTGCTGCTGCGAAAATGGTCGCGCGATGGAAAAAGGCTTTGCTGACTTAAATTATAATTTAGCTACTCAGTCTTGTGATACTCGTCGTGCCATTCAGGACAGCACTCGTGAAATCTTAGATTTCTTGACCCAAGATAAAATTGCTACGTTAACTTCTGAAAATCAGTCTTTGAAATTTGCAGCTTCACAGCAAGCACAGAACGCTTATTTAACTAATACTTTAGGACAGAAAGCGCCTGTTCCTGCGTATGTAGTGGCTAATCCTTATTGTAACTGCGGCACAGTTACTAATGGCTGCTTCTAATAGAAAGGGGAAATAAAATATGGAACTTACAGCTAATGCGGTTCAAGCAGTTGCCGCAAATCAGAATGTATTAATGACAGATACTGTAATAGCTGGTAATAATTCTATGGTTCATCGTGACGGTTCTGGCTTAGTTACTTTACGCGGTTTAACTAGTTGCCAGTGCCGTGCTAGATTTAGAGTTACTTTTGGAGCTAATATTGCTATTCCTACTGGTGGCACAGTAGAAGCAATTTCATTGGCTCTTGCTATTAATGGTGAACCTGTAGCACCTACCACAATGATTTCTACTCCTGCGGCAGTTGAACAATACAACAATGTCTTTAGTAGCATTTTTTTAGATGTTCCTAAAGGATGTTGCGTTCAAATTGCTGTTGAAAATATTTCCACTCAAACAATTAGTGTAGCTAATGCAAATTTAATTGTAGAAAGGGTGGCTTAATATGGAACGATTAAAAGCAATGAAAAACGCACTTATGAGTTGCGTGGAGGGCGAAATGACTCATTTAGAGTCAGCAAATACTCATGAATTGGGTGAAGCAATAGACATGATTAAAGACTTGGAAGAGGCTATGTATTATCATTCTATTGCTGATGCTATGAAAGAAGAAAAATATTCTAATAAGTATTATAACACTAATACTTTCAATCCTTATATTGACAAAGAAGATAGACGTTATGAATATCCAGAGCGCAAGCAAGAATATCCTCGTGATTATCGTGAAGGAAGAAGCCCAATGCGTCGTAAAATGTATATGGAATCACATGAATTACACAAGGATAAAGATACTCAAATGCGCGAATTAGAAAATTATGTTCAAGAATTAACAAGTGATATTATGGAAATGATTGCGCAAGCTACTCCTGAAGAAAAACAAATGCTACAGCAAAAAATTATGATTTTGGCTAATAAAATTCAATAATGTTTATTAATATAAATGGCATTATATGGTCGATACATATAGTGCCATTTAATCATATTGAATTGCGCAATCCAGATAACAGTTACTCTTTAGGATGCTGCAACACACAACAAAAAGCTATTTATATTAACTCTAATTTATCAGGTTATCAATTAAATAAAGTAATAAGGCATGAAATTACCCATGCTATTATTTATAGTTATGATATTTCTTTAAACGCAGCAATAGAAGAATTATTAGCGGACTTCTGTGCTACATATAATGAAGAAATATCATATTACTTTAATAAAATAAAGGAGAAACTTTAATTAGTTTCTCCTTTTTCTTCGTGAATAGGAAGTTTTTCAGTGCGGTGATAATAATCTTCGCCCTGACTGTTACCTCCTAAATCATGATATGTTTTCCATAACTCTGATAGGGCGGAATACTCATCGGGAGTCATATATCCTTTTTCTAGATATTCCTCACACGAACGAACAAGTTTATATTTATACCGCTCTTTTATTGCATCGAATTTATTTTCATCAATGCCTAATTCCTCATAAATTTTTTTTAGTTTTTCTTCTATCAAATCTTCAATATCTTCTCTGTTTCGTTCTTCTAACATTTTATGATATTTTTTGATTTTATTGGATAAACAACGACAATATGCCAATAGCGCAGCCGATATTAATCCAAATAGAAGATCGAACCAATAACTTGTTAAAGACATAGTGCTATCTCCCCATTCAATATTTTTGAAAAATCAAATGGAAAGATGGCACTATTATGCCCAAGCGCAATCATTATTTTTTAAATGTAAGCAATGATAGCCAATACAAATCGCGTCTGCTTCATCTTGTATTAAATTAACTTGATAAGTAGTTTCCGCAAATCTTTTTGCATTAGCCTTTTGTTCATCTCTTATTCTTCCTTTAATTCCGCAAGTAGATTTCCACGAAGAGGAAGAAATAATATCATAAGGTAAATTACGACGTTTAACAACAGTAAGTAAAGCACCTTGTACGTGCGCTAACTTTTTAAAAGTAATTACTCCAAATTCTTTAGCTCTTTTTTTATTTCCATTTGGTTCATATTCTTGTAATTGAATATCTTCAATTACTACTTCGACATCATTTTTGTATAAATCTAAAATATTTTCTAGCCATTCGCATAGTTTTACTATACGAGCGACATAATCATTATCTTTAGGTGAAATATGACCAAAAGCTACTAACTCTTGCGTTGTACGGTTAAAGAGAGCATAGCCAGTTATTTGCGTACTTTGATCAAGAGCTAGTAGATAAGTTTTCATTTTGTAGTAGAGCCAAAACCGCCAGTGCGTTCACCAGTTGCATTATCATCATCTGTTTTATAATAAGATTTAATAATGCCCTGTGCGATTTTGTCACCTTTATTTAGCTTAATCGTAAAAGGGCTAAGATTTATAAGTTGAACGTAGATAAGGCCATCATTATCCTTGTTACAATAGTAATCGCTATCAATTATACCTTCCCCGTTCGCGCATAATAACCAATACTTCAAGGGAGTAGAGCTGCGCACTGAGAGTTCTAAGTATTTGTCTGGATCTAATTGGCATTTAACTCCAGTAGAAACCAATGTAGGTCTAGCATTAGTTTTTTTAGTGATTTCCGCAAGCTTTTCTAAAGATACAATATTATCTTTTGGAGCATCAATATCATCACGCATTAAATTCATCAAATGCTGCTCATAAGGTGGAATATACGTGTCTTCAGCAACATAAAGATCATATCCTGCGGAGTCTTGAGTAGATCTAGTTGGAAGCTGAATATCAACATCTGCATATTGCTTAGCTTTTTCAAATCTATTCATTAATAATCAAACTCCCATTCTTTTTTAGTGTAAGTAGGCTCAATTATGCTGGTAGGTTCTTTTTCAGTTTGAAATGTTTTGGTTAAAGACACAATATACCAAGTTTCTTCAGTTCTTTTGTTTTCTTTTGCGGTACTACTATATTTAGTTAATTCGTATACTGATGCGGTTTTTGCTTCATTAATTAAAGCTTGCGCTTCTTCTTCAGTATCAACTCTATATTTTTCAGTTACATTTAATAAATATCTCATATTACATATCCTCTACATTTATATTAATTTTTAAATTTTTTGCTAATTCTTCTGCAAAAGGAATATCGCTTATAACATAAATATTTTTTGAATTTTCTACAATACTCCAGTTAGTAATCTCTTGAACTAAATTGTCCATATTATTTTTAATTATATACGTTTGAAAATTACCATTGACATAAATTGCTAACGTATCAGTCATAGTAAAAGGATTGTGATATAAAATTACATCTCCTTCTTGTATCATACCTCTACCACTCCTTGCATATAATTAAACAATTTAAACATACGGCAAACTTTATCATCACATATAACCCAGCAATTTAAATACTTCTGGGAAACATTATAATCTAATAACTTAACTTTTCCTAAATGCATTAAAATATCTGTAATTTCTTTTGCCATTTGTTCTTTGTCTAAGTCGGCAATATAATGAAATACAGTAATATAGCGAAATTTAGGTTCTAATAGTAAATAATAAAAGGATTCGACATTGTTAATAAAATTATAAACTTGATTATAAACTTCTTCAAAAGTCATATTTTCTTTTAAACTTCCAATTTGCATTTGTTGCATTTCATATTCAGTCATTTATTTTTCACTCCTTTTATTATATTATATATTATTTTTTTTATTTTTTCAAATTGATAATGCGCTGATTGCTTGATCCTCGCATATTTAAAGTAATATCTCTTAACTCTAGAACAAATGGTCCATCAATTAAAGTATCTGCTTTTCAATCGTTCCTTTTAATTCCTTCATGTCCTTTTGCTCCTTATATAATATAATTCGATTTGAATTTAATGATTTTTGAACATTTATAACTCTTTGATTGTCTGACCCTCGCATATGCAATGTTATATCTCTTTTTTCAAGGATAAACCTACCATCAATTAAAACATCAATCAGTGGAAGAATTATTTGTTTTACAGGTTGATTTTGCATTAATTCTTCCCATGTATACCCTGTCCATACATATATTTTAATATCTGGATATTTGGTTTTTGTTTGCTCTAAAAGGGATTTTAACATATTGATATTTCTATTAATCAATGGTTCTCCACCGAGAATACATAAATCTCGATGAATACCATTTTTATTCAATGATTGAATAATTAAATCAATAGTTTCTTGTGTAAATTCTTTGCCGTCATTATAATCCCATGTTTCAGGATTATGACAGCCAATACAACGATTAGGACAACCTTGAGTATATAACGAAACACAAATACCATAAATATTTGCTATATCATTAAATTTAATATTGGCGTATTTCATATTAACCTCTAATCTAAATGATAAACTCTATCGTGGATATCCGCAGCTCTTCCATCATTAAAAGGGTTAGTCGAAATATATCCACAAATTCTGAGTGCTACATTCATTTTATTATAGTCATTATTTCCACATTGTGGGCAGTGAAATTTTAAATCATCACCCATGTAAATATCTGTATTTCCACAAATATGACAATAACTTGTCATAGTATTAATTTCAGCATACATAATATTTTCATAAATATATTTAATAACTTCAAGTAAAGCTGGAATATTCTTGGTCATGTTAGGAGTTTCTATATAACTTATTGCTCCTCCTGGCGAAAGTTCTTGAAACTCACTTTCAATTTTTAGCTTAGAAAAAGCATCAATCGGTTGACTTGGAGTAATATGATAACTATTAGTTACATAATCTTTATCAGTAATTCCCTTAATTATTCCAAAGCGTTTTTGCAAACATTTGGCAAATTTAAAGGTGGTTGACTCAATAGGAGATCCATATACCGAGAATCCGATAGTAGTTTCTTTTCTCCATTTCGCGCAAGCATCATTTAAAGCCTGCATTACTTCTAAACCAAATTGTTTTCCTTTTGGTTCCAATTGACTTTCACTGGTCATATATTTAATACATTCATATAATCCTGCATACCCAAGACTGATTGTAGAATAATTATTGTACAATAATGGATCAATTACTTCTCCTGGTTTTAAACGTGCATAAGCCCCATACTGATATAAAATAGGAGCAACATCTGATAAAGTGCCTTTTAAACTATTATGTCTTACCATTAATGCTTTGTAGCACAAATCTAATCTATTCTTTAAAATATCCCAGAATTTATCCAAATCTCCGCCAGAAGATAATGCTACGTCAGGTAGATTAAGAGTAACCACGCCTTGATTAAATCTGCCCCAATATTTGGGTTTATCAGGATTATAGTCTAGAGAATGAGCTACATTATTAAAGCTATTTCCGAAAATATCTGGTGTAAGGAAACTGCGGCAACCCATGCAAGCATATACCGAGCCTTTTAGCTCTCTCATCTTGCGTGCGGAGATATAATCTGGAACAAGTCGTTTTGCACTACATTCCGCAGCTAATTCAGTTAAATACCAATATTCGCTATCTGGAGTAATATTATTATCATCTAAAACATATAGTAATTTAGGAAAAGCAATAGTGATAGGATAGTCTTGTTCATTAGGTACACCCGCAATACGTTGTTTTAAGACTTCTTCGATAATTAATATCAAATCTGCTTTGGTTTGTACGTCTTCAACCTCGTTAATCCACATAAAAATAGAGGTAAAAGGGGACTGTCCATTTGTTGTACTCATTGTAATTAGCTGATATTGGATAGTCTGCACGCCATCTTTGATTTCTTCTCTAACTAATTCTTCAATTTGCTTATTTGTAAAACTAGGATGCTTCTTTTTTAATTGTTGGCGAGAAACTTCTACAAATGGAGCCAGATGTGCGAGCGTAATTGTGTTGCCTCCATATTGCGAACTAGCTACTTGCGTAATAATCTGGGTTGTGATAGTACAAGCAGTTCTAAAAGAATGCGATTTATTAATTTTGACGCCACTAATTACTGTACCATTCTGTAACATATCTTCTAGATTAATTAAACAGCAATTACTCATAGGCATAACAGGAGAATAATCAGTGTCATGAACATGAATAATACCTTGTTTATGCGCTTCTACTACATCAGGAGGTAATACAAATTTTTCTGCTAATTCACGACAAGTAAAACCTGCAATATAATCACGCATTGTAGGTAAAATTCGTGTATCTTTATTTGAATTTTCTTTATTGCTTTCTTCATCTTCTCCTGTAATCAAAAGGTGTAAATGATTATAGCGTTCTTCTAAATCTTTTTTAATTTTCCGATCTTGATTGCGCTTATATCTATATCTGATATAAGCTTTTGCGACATCTTTTCGTTCCGAATCCATAAGTCCATCTTCGACCATGTCTTGAATTTCCTCAACTTCAATACTACCATTTGGAAATCCATTTACCATTTCTTCAATGTCATCCGCTATCTCTTGAGCAATCTCTTCATTTAAAATATCTCCATCGACTTCAATAAAAGCTTTATTAATTGCATTAATAATTCTTTGTTTATCAAAGTTTGCTAAAGAGCCATCTCTTTTAATAATTAAATTCTGCATATTTAGTGTTCCTCCTTTATAGTATACAATATATTTAGCGTTTACAATAAAAAGATTGTCCTATTTTGCCCAAGAATATAGTTAACTGCGTTTTCTGCATCTTCTAATGTGTTATTTTCAATAGTATAATATTCCCAATCAGTAGCAAAATCCAATTCATAAAAATCTTCATCATCTGCATTAAATCTACGTATAATCTCTCTTACGTTAGGATTTTCTTCTCTTTGCAACTGCCGCATTAATCTGTTTTTGTCTGTTGCTTGAATATAATAAACTATTAAATCAATATTATCATATCCCATTAAAATTTCAATGCCTTGTGGATCAAAGATGCCTACATTAATTTTATCATTTGAAAATGAGCCATATCCAGTGCCGTAGTGCCAGCCATTGAACTCAACAGCTTCAAGCATTTCAAAATTTAAAACTTTATTTGCAAATTCTTCTTTAGAAATAAAATAATAATCCTTACCTTCTACCTCGCCCTCTCTAGGAGGACGGGTAGTATAGGAAACAATAGGATAAAGATTAGAGTCAGCTGTAGCCAACTTGTTTAATAAATAATTCTTGCCGCTTCCCGCTTTCCCACAAAGCGCAATTACTTTATATTTATTCATCTTCTTCCAATTCTCCTTTTTTTCTTTCATGTGTTAATATTATGTTATTATTTTCATCAATATCTGTAATTAAATATAATTGATGTGTTGGAGTGCGCGAATATTTTTTCAAAACAAACTCATCACCACGACGAATACCTTGAACCATTAATAAATTACCACGCGTAAACCAACTGCGCTCAATTACTTTTTTCTTTCCATCTGGTTGTTTTTCAGAAATTTGTTTATCAAATAATGCGAAATATTCTTTGCGCAAACGCACTGTTACTACTCCTGATTGTGGAGTTAATAAATAAATCAAACCTTTATTTTTATCTTTTGCAATACAAGTACCAACAATTTTAGATAATTCATAAATTGGAATCCATTTATCGCCTTTAGGAAACATATAATCTACTGGAGGTTCCTCTGGCAAATCTTTATATTCTACAATACCATATTCTTGTGTATTAATATGTGCTAATTCATGCTCATGATAATAGAAACACATTGATTCCATTTCCCAACGAGATAAATTAGGTTTTTTTACATATTTATTCCAATCATCCAGAAAAATACTCCAATTCAATTTATCTAATAATGTTTCATCATTTTTCATCCAATTTCTAAATACATCCATTTGCTTTTTATAATAATTATCCCAAGTATTCATTGAAATATAATTATCACCTTGAATTAAATCAGATAATCCTACTTCATTAATAAAAATATTTGCGCGATCATCTAATTTATAAAACATATTAGTTTTATCTTTACAATTATCTTTTAAATATCTATTAAATTCATAGATGCGCATACTATATTGCATTTCTTCTGTATCTAATGGAACTAAATTGCGTTTGATTAAGCTTGGCATATTATTTAATGTTAATTTAGATTTTTTATCACAAGTCATCCATAAATATTCAACCATATTTCTAAATCTTGAATTAAATTTATCAAATGCTCCTGCTTTAATTAATGCTATCATTACTTGCCGTTTTGGATTAACTTTATTAATAAAATCTGCCATAGACTTATATGGACGATATTTAATAATATCATCAATTGCATCAATACCTACATTTACTAAACTTTGCATACCATATAAAATTGTATTATTTTCTTCATCTGGTGCAAAATTATAATCAGATTTATTAATATCTACTAAAGTAATATCTACATCTTTGCGCATTTTATTCAAAGCTATTGCAATTTTTGTATAATCAGTTCCGCCATCTTCGCCGCCTGCATCAGTAATTAAGCAACCGCAATTCCAATATATAACTGGATATTTATATGCAAGATTCATCTCCTGTAATCCTACAAGTGAGTACGCGAGGGTATGACTCGCGTTAAATCCATAGCCACGCGAGGTTGCTACCAGAACATTCCAGACATAATTACATAAGTTCTTACTTAATCCTTTCTCTTCTACTGTCTTAAAATATTCTTTAGTTAATTCATCGTAGGCTTTTGGATTCTTTTTAGCTATAGCCTTCCTAAGCTGGTCTGCAAAGTTTAGATCAAACCCTCCGCATTCTGGAATCTGGACTAAAGCCATAAACAATTCTTGATTTTCACAGATTCCGTAGCCGCCTTTCAGATAAGGCTCGAGGATTTTCATTTCATGCTTGGTTAATCCATAATCCTCCATTTCCTTATACCAAAAGTTAATATTACTTTTAAAACGCGCATATTTTTGTAATGGCTGTTCTGCATCTTTATCTTGTGCCATTAATCGAATAACAGAATTTAAATGTACTAAATCTTCCAAACATTGTGGGTGCGTTAAGCTAATGCCTTGCACGCCTGATTGCTGCTCCATCTGAAATAAGGAATGAATTTCGTGATTATTCACCATATCCCACATTTTAGGATCATTACGCTCAAGTTTATATACGTCAAGATAACTCATATACGTATCTTTCAAAGTCGTGCCAGCTTTAATTTTATTATTTTTAATTAATAAATCAAGAGTTGCATGAATTTTATCTGCTGCCTCAACTGAAAGTACATCATATTTAATTGCAGAAACCTTTTCTAAGTCATGTAATTCATAACACGAAACTACTAATCCTTCTGGTGTCGTCATTAAACTAGCCGTATCTGTAATTTCTTCATCAAAAAAGACAACACCACCAGCATGGGATCCCACTCTACAGATTAATCCTTCTATCTCTTGTGCGACTTCCCATAATTCTGGATTTTCATTCATTGCCTGAACAAATGGAGCTACTGGTTTAAAACCATTTTCTTCATCACCATAATAACATTGTTTCAAAGTACGTGGCGTTCCACGATCTGACGGAACCAAAGCTGCAATGGATAAAGCTAAGTCATTGTTAAGATCCAAACCTCGTGCGGCAGTTGCTATCGCGCTCTTACTCTTTTCCGTTCCAAACGTAATTACATTACAGACACGATCCTCGCCATAAATCTCTCTGAACTTGCGCATGACTACGGATCTTCGAGCTCCCTCTATATCAAAATCTACGTCCAACACTGAAACACGGGATGGGTTAAGAAAACGCCAACTATATGTTGGTACAGGTTCCCATAATGGATTAATTTGCGTGATTCCTAAAATATATAACAAGATAAATCCAACACCGCTACCTCTTCCAGGTAAAACCAAACTTCCTGCTTCCCAGCAACAGTCAATAATCTTTTGAAGATTTAAAAAATAAGAACTCCAATGAGTTTTATTAACTAATGAACTTTCCCATACTTTATTAAGATTATCTTCAATTGCTGCATAAGTTTTTTCATCTTGTAATTTTGGATCGCTTTCAATTCTTTCAACTATAGCTTTAATTAATTCAATATCACCAATATAATCAGATGAAAGAAACTTATTAATCATAGGTATTTTATTTGCCCATTGTTTTAAATCTGTTTTTGGATTAAAAGTTTTCCATATTAATTGCGGAATTCGCAAAGATTTATGCAAATCATAATCTTGACACATATCTATAATTTTTTGAATATTTTGATAAGCTTCATCAAGAGGAAAATCAAAATAACTTTCTAACTCTTGCGTACTCATCATATAAGTTGTTGCATAAAATGCATCAACTTCTCTTTCACCATCTTGCGATTTTAAGAAAGCTTCATGAATATGTCTATCCTTAGGTCGTGCATAATGAGCATCGGTCGTAACTATCCAAGGAATATCAAGTTCTCGCGCAAATTCTAATATCTTATAATTCGCTAAATATTGCTCATTATTTTTTTCTGCGGGCGGCTGCAATTCAATATAAAAGTTTTCCGCGCCAAATAATCTTATCATTTGTTTTAACCAATCCCGCACTTTTTCTTCTTGTTTTTCATTTGGTTCTTGCGCAAGTGCTAAACATTCTGAAGCTAGATAAGATCCTAAACAAGCTGTACACGCAATTACATGACCTTTATTATTATCAATAATATCAATAACATCATTATAATAAGTTGGTACACGTTTATTTTTACCATATTTATAACTTCTTAGCCATGCTCGTGTTGATAATTCTCTAATTTGTTGATGACCTATTTTATCTTTTGCTAATAAAATAAAGTGATAAAATTTATCACCTTTTTGATACGTTTCAGAATTTAAACCATTTCGACATAAATAAATCTCATTACCTAAAATTAATTTAAAATCTGGATTATCTTTTTTAATTTTCTGATATTTTTCTAAAGCTTTAATATGACCACTAATACAATCATGATCAGTTAAAGCCAATACTTTATGATTTAATTGCAGAGCAGTATCAAACATTTTATCTAATGATATAATACTATCTCGAATATCTCTATTAGAATAATCCGAATGCGAATGTAAATTTCCTTGATATTCCATTTAACCGCTCCTTTCTATAATATTATTATATCATATAATTTGCTAAAAATCAAAATAGGAAAAGGCTACCTATTTTAAAATTAAGGTAGCTTTTTCACTTGCGCGAGTAATTGCAGTATATAACCAGCGTGCATGCTCTACTTTATCGAATGGAAAATTCTCTTCTAATACTAAAATTTTGTTCCATTCACTGCCCTGCGCGCGATGAACCGTTATTGCGTGACCATAGTTAAACTCAACTGGTAAAGGAGGATTACCATATTTTGTATTACGAACTGCATATTCTTGTTTAGCAGTAAGAGCTTTTTTACCAGTTAATAAAGCTTTATAATCAATAGGTATATTATAATAAATATCTCCATCGTCAGTGCGAATATCTGCTTTTAAAACTTGAATGTGCGGAATCCAAAAACTTTTTGTTCTATAACTGTATTCTTTTAATCGCAAATTTTCTAAGTATCCTATTGTTCCATTAACTATAGGGTTTTCTTGTTCAGAAAGCAGATCCCATTTATTTTGTAAACAAATTACTTTATCTTCTTCAATTGGTATATTACTTCCATTTTTCATATTTAAATTAATACTATGACGTTGTAAGTTAGTTGCTGTCAATATTTGATCTGCCCATTCTAACATCCCACTACACAAATCTTCATTTTTAAAAATTTGAACATCTTTTCCTTGATAAGGTTTTAGTTTCTCTTGATTTCTGATTTTCATACTCACTTGAATAATATCATTTTCTGCGGCTTGGCGCATAATTTCATCAAGAAAAATATGCGGATGGTCTAGGACATGATTCTCTTGGCTCGCTAAAACTGGTGGAAGTTGAAATGGGTCCCCTAAAGCAAGAATATATACCGGATGGTAACAAAGTAAATCCCACATATTTTTAGGCAGCATACTAACCTCATCGACAACAATAATTTTAGGTAAGCCCTCCAACGCTTTTCGTGGTTCAAAAAAATATGTTCCATCTTTTTTTTGCCTGGCTTGATATAATAATTTATGTGCAGTTATAGCATTAGAATTACCCTTTTTACGTAATACTTCACTAGCTTTTCCAGTAAATGACACGTAACGAACTTCATCTGGCGGAATATCCAATGCCTCGATTATAAAACGCACTAGTGTGCTTTTACCAGATCCAGATTTAGGCATAGCCAGATATTACAGTGTATTTTTCGCCACTATAATATCTAGCTATGGCAAGTTTCAAACCTTCTTCCTGTTTTTTAGTTAAGATCATTAGGTTCTACTTCCTCCTATCTTTTAATATTAATTTATCCAAAACTTATAAAATATAATTATGAAAATTTTCTTTTTAATAAATATTATTTCTTTTTCGTTCCTTTTAATAGTCGAACCATATCATTATAAGTATCTCGCGCATCTTCTGGTTTTTGAAATAATCCAAAATAATACATTAATTTCATATTAGATAAAATATAATCATACAATAATTCTAATTCTTTTTCTGGTAACATACTCTTCACCTCTTTATAATTTATTATATCATTTTTTTTAAGAAAAATCATTATTCAAC
>ERZ1023658.248-NODE-248-length-17825-cov-37.763590_pt1 | contig 17825 bp, 15 predicted proteins | sample MGYA00380339_ERZ1023658 | MGnify/ENA primary metagenome ERZ1023658 (study PRJEB33179, sample SAMN07448981) | human gut metagenome | biome: Human-gut; feature: Human associated habitat; material: Faeces | host: Homo sapiens | place: India: Bhopal | collected... | reverse complement strand
AAGCTGAAGCACCTCTATCCTATATTGAACTTTTAAGTGTTACAAAGTACTAGAGATTCTCTGTAACATGAATCGTGCACTGATGATATTGTACAGGTGCCTTGAGGGGAAAAATCAAGTTCAACATAGCCGAAGTATCGGCGGAATTCGTTAAAAGAAGAGTTAACCTTCCCAAAATAGGAGTTTGTACGTATCTGCTTATATATCCCTCCAATAAATTGAGTCTCGTTCGCGTTTGGATTTGGAAGCAATGTGAGCGTAGCATAGATAAGACTTGCTATGAACTCTGCAGCATCATCTGTTGGGAGATTACTTCTCAAGGCTTCATACCACTCGGCAATTTGATCTGTACTTTTTTTATTTGGTGTTGATAGAAGAATTGCAGTATTATGGATTGCTGTACATTGGTAATATACCTCATTGAATATGTCCAGTTCTTTCATCTTAGAGATGCCCGCACCCTTATTATTTTTGAGGTACTTGTCATATAAACGATGAATCCCCAGGTTCAATGCATTGCCCTGGAGAAACTCGTTCAATGACGAACGTTTGCGATACAAGTCTGTTATCTCTGCCGCCATTACTTACTTATGGTTGTGACAAACACTCCGATAGTCTTAAGGTCTTGAGCCATCGATTCTGAAACCATTATTGGTTGATAAGCTTGATTGAGTGGCCTCAACTCAATATTAGTGTTTTGGACAACGCCATACTCGTTTTCCACCCTGTCGCAATGGAACTTCTTAATTGTGTACATGCCGCCATAATCAAGGTCATGTTCGGTGAGTTGAGTTAAGACAATATTATCCATACGCTCCTCGCCATTATATTTCCGGAAGATACAAAGATCTCCATCATGGATTTTAGGTTCCATAGAGTTACCATATGCGTGAACTACAAACATATCTGGAGTGAGTTTAAGTCCACTCTTCGACATGTCCACCCATCCCTCAACCTCTGCGTCTCTCGAGTTTGCAAAGTAACCACAAGCGCCATCCACAGAGAAGAGAGGGAGATGTGTTGTAAACTGCTGCTTCTTTCCAACGGAGCTTGATACGATATCTTTAGTCCCATCTTCACTGAAAGCGATTTGAGCAAGCTCATCATCGCTAAGTGTTTGCTCAACAAATTCAAGATATGCTCTAAATGCAGCCATCAGTTTTCCTCGCGACGCAGCATTTGCTTCATCTATCTCTCTGACTTCCCAAATCTCACTTTCCATCTGCATGAGCTTCTTGTAATCGGAAATTGCGAACACATTACGTAAATCAGACTGATAATGGTCTCTCAAGAGATTAGACATTCTTTTAAGAAGGATATTGGCATAGCTGTTTTGTGTTACCTCTGAGCTGTGCTTAACCTCTTTAAGGAAGGTGAGATATGCTTCATATCGTTTCGACTCCTCAGGTGTAAGTGTGAAATCAAATCTTGATACATCCTTCCCTGGTTTAGCCGTTTTCTTGACTTTCTTCGTGGTAACAGGAGCACTAGCAATATACCCATCCTCGTACATAGCAATGTAAATATGAAGAGCAGCGCTTGCTCTATTGTGCTCTTTTCTATTCCATTCAACGATTTCCGAATTGCTCCAAAGTGCTTTATCTATTGCTTTCAGCTCATTAAGGTCCGATACTGTTAATGGAGAAGGATGGTCTTTACCATCAAGCATCTTCTGTGCTTTGGGTATGAGATTGTTGAGGTTGCCTATATAACTCGAGATAGTTTTCTCTGACTTATTCTTTTCCTGCATGTAGTGGGTGAACACTGCAACGACATCATCAGTGCTTATTTTGACACTTTGAGGTTCTGGGGTTGAAGCAACGGTCTCATCTGAAATATGTACTTCCGTATGAGAACTAACAACCTTTTTATCCTCAATAGCATTCACGATATAAGTGTCATCTGTTTCTTGGCCAATAATCCAAAACACAGCAAAGTTCTTGTATTCTTCATCACTGTAGAGGTATAGCTTATATGCGGTTTTTCTTGGCACAAAAATGTAACGAATAATCTTGCCGAAGATCGCCTTGTCAAATTGTTTGAAATATGGTCTATCTTCTGTAGAAAGCTTGAACAGGGAATTGAAAACAAGCATTCCGTTATCATCCTGCTTTATCACCTCGTAGACGTACTCAGAATAATTAAATACGTTTGCGTCGCAGCGATAATGATTGTACGCGAATCCAGCAACAGTTAGAATATTCGAGGTCAGCACGAAATGTTGGATTTGAGGGCAATCCTTTTCAGCCGACTCGGGCGATAGTTTGAACTTATTGATGTAATCAGGAAAACACTCCCTAAACATATTCATATTGTCCTCGAGAAGGTAGATATGAACGGTACCATTACCGGAACCAGCTTTCCTGTTCGGTAATAAGATTTCATCCTTGACGAGTTCCCAGTTGGAGAAAATCGCGCCTATGGCTTTTGTATAGCCACGGTTTGACATTAGTTCATTAATCCTTGTCAATTCCATATTTCGTAATGTCTAACTGTTTAAGGATTGCAATAAGCACATCGACAACAATACTGTTACCGGCTTGTTGATACATAGAGGTGTCTGATACCACGATTTCGAACCAGTCTTTGAAGCCCATAAGTCGAAGGCATTCTCTTGGTGTGAGCTTTCTTATGCGGCCTTTATTGGTGACATAATTGTCAACACCTGCCCGGTGCATCTTGTGCATTGATTGGAGTAGGGGACGGGCTACATCAAGATCAGTTTTCGTAGATGTGTGGAAATTCTTCGTTCCAGGTGCTAATACATACTTCTTGACTTTGTCGGACAAGAAGTACTTCTCTTCGACTTCACTTACATCAAATATAAATTCATCATAAGCTTCTTCTCCCTGTGTCAATGGATGGTAGACAAAATCCCCATGCCAGTTGAACTCTTGATTCCTCTTTTGGCATAGAGCAACGTCTCCATTGATCTGGGTATAGCGCTTTTCTCGATTCTTGTGTGAAGTCACAAACTTGACGCCCTTATCTGTTAGGAAATAGCTTGAGTCAAATGTATCTAGAAGAAAATCATACATCTTATATTCCAAATTAATTGGCTCAGGAAAGATAAAATCGGTTTTCTTTCTAAATCCTATACAGAATAGTCTTTCTCTATTCTGAGGAATACCATAATTGCGGCTATTCAACACCTGGAAAACAATATGGTATTTAAGATCTTGTTCAAAGGTTTTTCTAATTACTTCCCAGGTCACGCCTTTGTCATGGTTGAGCATTCCACGTACATTCTCAAAGATAAACACCTTCGGCTTGCATTCTTGAACAACACGTGCGAATTCTCTGAAAAGTGTACCTCTCGTATCTTCAAAACCCCTTCTTTTTCCTACCAATGAAAAGGCCTGACAAGGAGCACCTCCAACTAATAGGTCAACTTTATACCTATATGGCTTAGCATTTAGTTTATGAACATCCTCACACCATCTGTCTTCTGTGATGTCGTAGTTCGCAAAATAACTCTTTTTACAGTTAGCGTTGATGTCACTGGCAAACTGTATCTCGGTCTTTATGTTAAGCCTTTTAAGGGCATGTTCAATGGCACCAATGCCGCTGAACAAGCTGCCAAGACGAATGGTTCTCTCTGGATGAGAGAACTCACGTTCTGTCCATATTGGATTCTCGTCAAATAAATTAGGCATTAGTACGCAGTTTTAATTTGGTCTTTGAATTTAATGTTGATTTGATCAAGGGCTCTACAAATGACAGTAAGCTGTCTGAAGGTGAGCTTACTCTTGTCCTTCTGCTGAGCTACTTTCTTGACCACCTTAGCATCCGCATCATCACATGCACGGCCTACTACAAGTCTGATCTTATTCCAGTCTTCGTCTGTCAGCTTTTGAATTCTTTTGTAAAGAGCTGAAGAGTCTTTCTCTTTCCTCTTTTGCTGGATTGAACTGAGAGATATAATCTCGTTCTTGTCTCTGCCTGAAGCAAGGAATTTTTTGTATATCTGAGCGCCTTCAAATACAAGAACAGAAGATAGCTGTTTGCCGGACTGAAGTTGTTCAACAATATCAGTCATGGTTTTGCTTTCAGGCTCGCTATATGTACCATCCGTAATTGCTGAAAGTCCATCCCAGAAATTTGCGCCCAAACTTTCAATCTCTTTTCTTTCTTTTTCAGACAATTCCTTTCCTGATTTTCTACGCGCGGCATCTTCTCCACTCTTTTTCATGTCGTCTGCAATCGAAGCGATATCAAGAGTGAATGTATAGTTCTTGGTTGTGGCCCAGGTCTTTGGTGACTTACAATAGTCTCGGAATGTAGTTGTACTTGGCTTATCTGCATCAAGCTTGATATAGAGCTGCTTGCTCAACTCGTTGATAAAGGTCTTCAGATTCTCAGAAAGTCCCTGGTTCTCCCAAATTTTATAGAGAGAAATGTTTCCGTTTGTAACATGGTACAGCATGGCTAATGTGTACAGTGTCATCTGAGCTTTAACCTGATGGTATTCTGCGAATACTGGATTCTTTTTATCCATGAACCTGTATATCATCAACATTGCACAGAAGTCCTCAAAGAACTGATTGTCTGGTATCTTATCCTTGAATTCTTCAATGAAGGCGGTATAGCATTTCTGAGGGCCGTTTATTGATACGTCTGGCTTTTGGTTCCACGCTGTATATACTTTTCCAAGCTCACACTTATCAAACTTCTTGTTTGCTGGATTCTCTGCCTTAAACTTATCTTTATCGTCCTTTGATGATAGTCGATTAACATCCTGGTCATACTGACCGCAAACCCTCTCATAGTACCAGCGTGAAATATTACCGTCATGTGCAAGATCAGGAGCAATGATAGAACGAGACAATTCCTGCAGCTTTTGGTTGAATGGATTATTCGTACTATAGTCAGATGGCGTTACTCCTGATTGAGTATTAGAATATCTTGTGATAAGAGGATGGATTTCCTCAATGTTATCATGAAGGAGTATAAGCTTCAGCTGAACATATACCTTTGAAAGATCTATACTTGGATTTGCCTTCTTTGCATAAAAGATACTCGCTGTTGTTTGGCCACCATTAAGTATTTGGAAGTTCTCAATAAATTTGAGAGTACCAGTTTGTCCATCTTCATTATAATCAGCTAAGACATCCCTAGCGGTTGCAGTCAAACCATTATTGTAAGCTAAAAAGCGATGCGGCTTTGTTTTAAGAGTTTCGAAGATACCTTTATTTGTTTTGTTCTTACCACCTTTAAAGAATCGTACATTTGACTGGAGCAGGTCAGTGTTGTAATTCTCGTATAGGTTGTAAAGGAATTCCCCTGGAACCATGGCCACATATGTCTGATAGTTCTCTTCCGATGACGACATTTCTATGAATGGTATCTTAAAATTATACTCAGGATCACTAAGAAGGTCGATGTCAACAGAGAGATGATCAGAACCGGAATGGAGATTAGAATATAGTTTATTGATGTCCCATGTTATGAACGAAACTAGCTTTTCTCTAATTCTTTGTTTAGGGGTTTTCAGATTGGACTTAATTGTTCCATTGGTGAGGACGAACAGCCTTACGTTCGTGATTTCATCGGCATTTTCATAAATGTATTTGCATATCTGGTAATCCTCAGCAGAAGGTTCCATCTCATTACATCTACCAGAAACTGCAGCAAGGTAATAACCCTGAAGTTTGTTTATGATTGAGTTGTACTGCTCTGCGGATACAGAGAATGGTGTGTCTCTTTGTTGAGGCTGGTACACCGCGCCGAATAGACAGATTGTTTCTCCGCTCAGACTTATGGCGTAACCATTGATTTCTCCTATGACATTGTTGTTAACATCATTTCTGATTATCGCATAACATTCGTCTGCGTCTCCAAGATTGGCCATATCTCCCATGGCTTCGAGTACATATTTTGTAAAGGCCTGGACAGTAGAACCTGTCTCTGCCAGTTTCTCGTTTACAGTTTCCGAGACTTCAGTTATATAATTCGTTAATGATTCGGCCATAAATTATGCTCCCTTTATGGTTTCAATTAAGCAGTTATAACTTATGAGGTAACTATCGCAGACGTTAAGGTCAACGACATAACTTGCATCCAAGATGGCATCAGGAATACTTGGTTTAACAAGACGAGGAAATTTATCGTACACATGGTAAGCGTCCTCAAGAAAAGATGTGTACGAAGCCGGATAACTATCCTTATCTGAGTCATTATACCCGGCACTCAAAAGTTTTGCCTCAAACTCTTCCAAGTATGGTGACCCAACAAGCAATGATCTTACCTCGTCAATCTGAGCAGGCAACGTGCATGCGCCGCCGTTAGATTTAGCAAACGAATAGTAATAGAGATAGAGCTCGGTATATCCGGTTGTGTCAAGCTGTCGGATATTTGAAATTTTAACGAGCTTATCCTGTTTGATTGAACTCTTTACCTCAACACCAATGCTTCCGAACTGAAAGTCTTTATCTTCGGCATCAGCCCCTTTCCACGCATCTATTACAGAGTTCGTTGGGATACCCTCATTGATCAATGATTTTAAGAACTCCAGCTCGCCATATAGACCTACTTGTTCTTCTGGAGCGAGTAACTCACCGATGCCTCTACTGAATATGTTCTTCCAGCTGTTTACCTTGATACAAAATATTGATATCTGCTCCGACTCATTAGCAACAGACATCGTGGTTGCGATGACATCAGCTACAATCTTGGCAAAAGTGTCCAAAAAACGCTGATTTGTCAATGTCACGACGATAGCCTTGGTTTCAGGGGAGAGTTTCTCTATTTGGATAGAAACATTATTATACTTCTTTTGTTTGATATCAGGGTCACGATTGATATCCAATGTAATAAGAAAGGCTACAGTTTGGTCTGTTGCTCTGAGGAAGATAGGAGCTTTGCTCTCATCCACCCTCATCATTGTTGTTGTACCTTCATCCTTGAGATTATCCCAAGTGAGCTCGATGTACTTAATCAGTTCATTCCTATTCATGGTCTTCAATCAGTTTAAATGCGTTTATACTTCCTCTATATTCATAGCTGATTGCAGTGTCGTCTTTATCTGCAATCTTTGGAAGACTCAAAACATATGTGAATACGTCCTCTTTGCCATCGCCAAAATCCATGTTGTACAGAAGTAGAAGCCCATTTGTCTTCTTCCTGACAGCTTTGGCGCAATTAGCGTAAGGGCTTGTTGGTGCATTTTCACTTTTAGTGGCTTTTTTCTTTTTCGCATCTTCCCACTCTTTTACTGTCATTTTCAAAGCCTCGTCGTATTCGGCATCGTCCAAATCCAGAGACTCGTACAGAGGGCCAGAGATTGCAGCATTGTTAGCAACGTAGAACTCTGCATTGCGATCTTCGTCATTACCACGGACAGCAGGTCCTATTGTGAGTTTTTCAACAGCAGTGAAGAATTCTCTCGGGGCGACTGGCTTGTCTTTCTTTCGAATATTAACCAGTACTACAGTCCAATTTGTGAGGTTACCCTTTTCGATCTGTTTTGAAATATATGCAGTAAGCAGGTTTGACGGCATTTGCTCTGTTGCTGTCTTGAAATTTTGCAAGAAATCAATAACATCATTGCCGGTACACTTCCAAAAATAATGGTGAGACGGAACACCACATCGTTTTTTATGATCAGAACGTCCAAGCCTGCCAAGGAAATCAATCAGGAAATTCTTGTTCTTCTGAATCACATTGTCATCTTTCTTAAGCTTGTATGCCTGAAGAGTAGTCTTGTTTAGTGATAAACGGCCTTTGACGGTTGCTCCAAATTTATTGCGAGATGTTGCTTCTAGAACACCTGGAAACCTCATAACTTTAAGACCATAGTCTTTCGGTTTCACTCCACGTGCAATCATGTCATCAAAGTCATCACGCATTCTTTGAGTTGCAACGGCTATACACTTGAAGTTTGCTTCAGTCTCTTTTTCGATATAAAGACGGCATGCATCTATATAACCATCCCTATAACCAAACCAACGCCCCATCTGCATAAGGGTATCAAAGGTGTTGCTTGACCTGAAGAAATAGCTAACAACTAAGCCTTCAAGCGTTATACCTCGCGCCATGGTGTTACCGCCTATGGCAATTACGTAAAGGCCATTGTCAAACTCTTTTGCACAATTCTCGTACTTGTAATAATCAAGTCTTGTAGTGTTGATCTCCAAATCTTCATCAGTAGGAGAGTGGATTACTCTAACCTCATTTCTGACTTTTGCAGCGACAGATGGCAGTTCTGCTTTAATGTCATCCCAGCTTTTAATTTTGAGCATTGGAGCCCAATCAGGATATTGTGCACAAATGGAGCCATTGCTCACGAGGATTTTATTCTCATACAAAGCCCTTAACTCTTTCTCCAGTGCCGGATTGTCATTGATGGCCTCTATTTTATCGCAGAGCTCAGAAACAAGAATTTGGACAAGCTTGGCAAGTTCATCCATTTTCTTAATGTATTGTGACACGTTGATTAACATTGAGCTGTGAGCTGTCTTTTGCCCACGTGCTCTGCGTAGTGCGGTGCTTACAAAGTACAATTTAGTTGCCTCGACAAGAGTGGCAGGCAATGCTTTGAGAATCTTTTTTGATTTTCCTTTGCTATTATCCTCGAGGTAATCGCCCTCAGTAATGTTTTCAATGATAGGTAGAGGTTTTTTCTCGTCTTCATCATAAACCGTAGGAATGCCGAACAGAACATTTGGTCCAATATAGTTACTTGGAGCTGATAGGTTTACAATGAAGTTCTTAGGAAATAGGTCATCTTTGCAAAGACGGTACTTCTTACCATCTTCTTCCTCTATGTAATCTGTAGTTTGTGTCGGATCGGGATCAATGAAGATATTTGCATATGGTGTTGCTGTATAGCCAACATAGCACCTTTTTTCAAACAACGACAGAATCGCCCTAATCTTAGCATTTATCTTTGATACATCACCGTGATTATATTCTGTATTAATTGAAGCACTATCTGCCTCATCATCGATTACGAACAAAGGTGTGTTCGTAATGATAGGATACCCATCATCAGCAATAACTCCATGTTGTGAGAACAAGCGCAAAATATTGCTCAAAATCGCGGAGTTCTTCTTGCATACCATAATGGTTGGATCAGCAGAGGACAACACACCACCAATATCGGTTTTTTGAGATCCGAAATCTCCTTTGAGGTTACTTGATGTTAGATTGATAATATTGGGGTGCTTGTTATACTTACCAACACCAATGTTAGTCCTATAGTGTTGATCATCCGGGTCGGTTATTCGTCCGATTGAGCCTTTATCAAGTCGACCTTGTGTTTGGCTACGCAAATCATTGTACATGCCCGTGAGAACGAGAATGATTTTATACCCGCAGTCCATTGCTTTATTTGCTAAGCCGACAAAATTACCGGTCTTACCAGACTGAACATGTCCAACAACAAGTCCGGCACGGTACCAGTTACCATTCATTGCCGGATTAGCCAGTTTATTCAGTATGAGGTCAGTTGAACGATTAATTTCCAATACTGCAGGAGTGGGAAGAGTTAAGCTCTTCTTGTAGTCATTCCAAAGTCGGAAGGAACAGTTCCCGGTTGCTCTGAATTCAGGTAGCCAATTTGCCCCCTCATCATCATTCTGCATTACGGACGAGACAGGCTGGTAAATCTTGCGATTAGCTGTTATGATGGCAATGATATTCTGTTTGTCAACAATCTCGCCGGGCTCCTGTTTAATAACAATTGAGCATATTGTATCAGCTACCTTCTCCACCTCAACATAAGATGGATTTTCGCTTAACAAAGCATCTGCAAGTACTTTTATCTTCTCCTCATTCATAGAAATCACAGATTCAAAATATACTCAATTTGCTCCTCCGCTTCCTCTTTGGACATTCCTTTGCTAAGGAGGCTATCGAGAAGAGTTTGTTTGATTTCTTGATATTCATCAGGTTCAGTTTCGTATGGCGCTGAAATCCTTTTGCTGTCGCTCTTAGATGCCTCAAAACCGATACTCTCTGCCGGGAGTGTTTCTGCAAGCAATTTTATGAGTTGGCGTACCTTTTTTGCATTTTTGTCATCAAGTCCACTAATTACGTCTTGTACAAAAGGGTGCTCTATGTTTATCGAGTAGAATAATTTGCCATTACGTTCACTGACAGAATTCCAAAGGGGAATATAGGTCTTACCTTTTTTCCGCATTAATGGTTTTTGCGTTCCTCGATAACTGTATGTGTCATAAGCCATCTTCCTAATCTTCTTGGCTATCTGACCAAGGATTTCACGAAGGTGATCTGGTGGAGTAGCCTTAGACTTCTTTATATCTATATCCCAGCTGAAGTCATCGCTGTTTGTAATATCTACGCAGATGCGTGCCAGGTCATAATGGTGTTCTTGAAGCATCGTCGTTCCGTCTGGTTTAAGTCCTAGCCAACCTCCAGCAGTTAAGAGTCGATCTGCTCGATAGATATAGAATCCCTGCATCTGAGTCCATCCTTTTCTAAAGCCTGCATCTTTATATTCGCTTTCTGTGAAGTAATTACGATGTGGCATTACCCAGCCTTTAATTTTAACTGAGGAACTAACCGGCATCTCTGGCAATTCTTTTTTGAGAGAAGAACTTTTTGATGGAAGGAATGGATTCCAGGCATCAACAGGAACACCACCGATTCTAATCTCAAGCCTATTGCTCTCAATGAATCGATGGAAAGTCAATGATAAATGACGGCGAAGAATTCCCTTTTTATTGTTGAAGTTTGTTTCTGCCTTTGTATCCTTGCTGGAAATAACACGATCAAGTTTTTCCCAAACGACCAATGTCCCAGATTCGAAATCATTCAGTCTGTCAATATACTCTTGAGGTGCAGTCTTGATTAGGCACCACTTGTTATTTTCAACTATAAGGTCGAGGTCCCAAGCCCTTGCGTGAATTGCCCCATTATGTTTTGTTACAACTGTCAACCTCTTACACTGTGAGAAACTTGCAGTTTTAAGTCCAAGACCGAAGCGACCGAGATCTTTTTTACTTCGCTGAAGTGAAGGAGAATAGCTGCCAAGCTTCATTGCATTTTTGAGAGTCTCCTCATCCATCCCCGAACCGTTATCAAGTAGAAATAGTTTTGTCTCTGTTCCGTTATATGGGCTATCAATACATACGAGTGAAGCACCAGCGGTAATGCTGTTGTCAATGAGGTCGGCAATAGCCGTCTCTAGAGAGTATCCTATAGCCCTTAAACTCTCTACTATCGAAGCAGGGCTAGGATCAACAACTTCGAATTCCTCGTTTTCTACCATAATTGCACAGGTATGTAGTTATCTACTACATCAAACACACAATGATTGGGGGTTTACTTTGCTCTTATAGCGGACAAAGTTAAGCATTTTTATTGATACTGATGGGTGGTTATACATATATTTATATTTATAGAAATTAGCTTAAATGAGTCCCGTCAGTGCATAGAAAACGCATCAATCAGCACATTACACAACAATACCTTGACAAAAACTATTAGTTATAAAAAACATACTGGAGTTCAATTGGAGTCCAAGATAATACCCATAAATACCCATTACCTTGCGGTAACTTTTCCGGTTGGAGGAGTGACTTTCTTTTTCAGTGGCCACAAAAAAAAAGAAAGCCTGAGTTTAACACATAACAGTTACAGCTTATGCTTTCTACTGAAAATTTGACATTCGACCAGCTGCCGCAGGCGGTGGGCGAACTTATCAGGGAGGTAGCGTCTCTGAGAGAAATTGTGAACAGTAAGCTCAAAGCTACAGATGAACAAGAATACTGCGAGAAATGGTTTTCTTTGGGCGAACTCTGCGAGTATCTGCCGGACAGGCCGAGCAAGCAGACGGTGTATGGCTGGGTGAACCAACGCCTGATTCCGTATCATAAGACTACCAAGAGGCTTTCTTTCCGCAAGGACGAGATTGATGCGTGGATTGCGAACGGACGCAGGAAGACAGCGAAGGAGCTGCAAGATGAGGCTATGAACACCCACGGGTACAGAAAAGGAGGTTTGTTATGAGCCAGCCGAAACTGTTGTCGGAGATTATGCTGGAGTTAGCGGCTAATCCCGAGGAGCCTATGGGTAAGGTATTGCGTCAGTGCCCGTTCGTTCAGGCGGAACTGATTCGCCGCAAGAAGATGAGTCTTGACGATCTGACGGATGAGCAGATTGACAGGCTTATAGCGTGGGACCAGAAAGAGTGTGGAGAGAAGGGCGATGGTAAGTAGGGAAACGATTTTGGCGAGGACTCAGTATGGGGTTATGATCTATTGCCACATTTTACATGGTTTGTACCCGAATGAGGTGATTATGCATCAGGTGGGAAGGGATTGCGGCATGGTCCGCAACACTTTCACCGATGGTGAGGCTACTCTGCATGTGGAGCGTGTGAGGTTGGAGCCAGAGAAGAGGTTGTGCGATGAGATTGCTAGGCATCATGATGTGAATGGCGGCATTCCTGATGGGGATTGTTTCGATTTTGCGCAGTTGCATTATGGCCTTGCTGGTCAGGAGTTGCTGAACAAGATCAATGAGGAGATGTTCCTGCATCTAGAGGAGGGTTATTCGCCGTATAGTCCGCAGGGCAGGGGTTCGGAGGATGTGAAGCCGGCAGCTGTGTATTTCTCTTTCTTCCGGAGCCCAATTACGAATGTCCAGCCTTACAAGAGTATCACGCTGATGGATGCTTACAGGTACATCACCGGCAATTATGCTAAGGCGAGGACGGAGAAGCTGAGGCGCTTTAGTGACCCGAAGAGGGCGAGAAACTTCAAGGCGGCGAATTTCGACTATTGTACGTTCTCGGGAATCTTCATGATGAGGAACGACAAGGCGCTGGTGGAGCATAGCGGCTGTTGTGCCTGGACTTTGACCATCTGCAGGATGTTGAGGCTCTATTCGGGCGCCTGCTGGCGGATGAGTACTTTGAGACGAAACTGCTGTTCCGTAGCCCATCGGGGACGGGCTGAAGTGGATTGTGACGATAAATGTGGCTGAGATGCCGCATGCGGATTACTTCCGGGTTGTGGCTAATTATGTGTTGGATACCTATGGTGTGGAGGTGGACAAGAGCGGCAAGGACGTGCCGAGGGCTTGTTTCCTTCCTTATGACCCACAGGCATTTATCAATCCTGAATTAAAGTGAGCATGAAGAAAAAAATTGAGGCTAAGGAGTGGCTTGGTAAGGGTAAGGAGCCGTCTGTTGCGACGGCTCCAGTGTCCACGGAGAATAGGAATGACCCTTTACGATGATATCGAGGTTGTGACTCGTAGAATCTAGGATGCCGGAGTGGATATCACTGTAGATTATGCGAACTGGAGGGATGTTGGTTTTGCTTTGGCTGATGGGCTGGGTGAGTCTGGCAGATTGTATTATCACCGGGTGATCTGCGTGAATCCTGATTACAATCAGCAGGAGTGTGACAAGCAGTATGATAAGTGCTTGCGTGCACATGGCAGCGGGGTGACGGTGAAGACGTTTTTCCAGATGGCGAAGGATGCCGGGGTGAGTGTGTCGATTTCCTCAAAAACTTCAAATCATTCAGTTCCCTCAGTTAAACGCAGTGAGGGAAGTGGCGGAAGTAAAGTAATTGAGGTTGAGGCTGAAGAGGAGGAGGCGCTGCCGACTTGTTCTGACAGGGTACGCGGCAGTCTGCCCGGGCTTTTGGAGAAGGTTGTGGCAAAGTCGATTCGGCCGAGGATGGTGATATACTGCTGCTGGGCTCCATTGCGGTGATTTCGGCTTGTCTTCCGAAGGTGATGGGCGTGTATAACAGGCGTCCTGTGTAGGCGAATCTGTTCTTGTTTGTGACGGCTCGCGCATCTTCTAGTACAGAATCATAGCAAGGTGTTCGAGGCTATGATGTCGCAAAGGATGCCGAACTGGCGAAATCTGAGAAAACAGTTGAATGATTTTATCGCAATGCCGATTTAGATATTGCGAAATCTCTTAAACGAAGAACGCCTCCTGTGGAGTATGCAGAAATTCTATTTCCTGATGCAGGAATTAGATGGATGTGCCATTATTCTGCAAATCAGTGGATTATGAGAATTTAGTTATCATTTTTGTCCACCGATTGTCCATCAAATTTCTTAGGCGATATAGTATGTCTTAAATTCTGAAAGACTTCCACTGTACTTCATAATGGGAGTTTTTTTCCTTTTGAGAGTACGTGACGCGCTATATCAGAAGAACAGACAACTCTTTGAAGCTTTCGGCCACACTCTCTGGTGATGGGATCGCTTGATATGCGAGTTCAGGTAATTCCTTTGAATAAGTTTCTTGCAATTCGCTCCAAACTATGTCAAATGAGGATATGAGAGGGGAGTCTGAGACTTTCTTGTCGCCCCATCCCTCCGGATCCTTAAATCTTGCTTGATCACTTGAAAGCAATTCCTTAAAATCCGTCTTGAACTCTGCGCTCTCTAAGTATGCTCTACTCTCCGGGTCGTTCCAAAGGAAGTGAAGGTCATAGAAGTGACGGATCTTTGCCTTTAACTCGGATATGTAATCCGCTGACAAAGAATGACGGATAAGTGAAACAAGTTTTTCCGTTGCTGTCCGGCTCTTTGCGAGTACCTGAATTTCAAATCCTTGCATTCCATATGCCTCGATTATATCGTTTCTGCCCACGTTCTCCAGATACTCGGTGAGAAAACTCTTGATGAATACCTTCTGATAGGGATAAGGGTTTGCGAAAGACACTATTTCAAGAAGAATCTGCCCGGGATTTACAGCTCCTATAATCTCGTTTTCAGTTGTAACCGGATATCTATAGAAAGCTTTTCTGTATTTGGAATATTTTCTGGTAGCCGGGTTCGGGACTTCTTCTAACCCGGCTGACATGACTTTGGATATCCGTGATATTATGTTTTTTGTCTGGTTGTCAGTCCGCTGAGAATCGCTGGTTATGGCAATGTCAATGTCCTCTGAAAAACGGTTCCCGAGCAAGTATGCCTTTGACAATGAAGTGCCGCCTTTAAACACAGCGACTTCTGACTCCTTGCATTCTGAAAGCTGCTTAAGCGACCTGCAGATCCAGTAATCTTTTTCAATATATATTTGCTTGATGCCGAGACCTCCTTCAGGCTTTGGTGTTGAGGCCAATTGTATGGCAGCGGCGAATACGTCCTTATTTTCGTGCAGGTTCATAGATGTTCCAATTTGATTTGTTAGGTAATACGAATTCCGAAATAGGCAACTTGTAGGCGGATACACCGTTCAAAGATTTTCGGACAATCGCTGTCGGCCTGCCAATGTATTCAAGCATTGCTCCAAGCAGAGCACGCACATAACTGGTATAAGTGAGCGACAGTTTTTCAAGTTCTTCGGAACTTTGAGGTGAGAGCGACTGAATAAGGGAGATGATAGCCTTGCAGGCGGTTTCAGGTGAAACTGCAGGAATATCGCGTATCAATTTTATGGCATCAAGAATCCGGAGGAATTCGATATTGTCCTTTGTGATAGGATTATCCTGCTTCAGAAACGAGATTTTATATTCTCCGCGCTGCAAGGGTCTCCGATATTTGCCGGAACCTATCATAATTGCAGATGAAATCTGGGATGTCAGCCCCATTGTCGCAAAAGCTTGTGCCCCTGTAATGTATCCGATGATTTTCCCATCCTTTTCAAGGAAGTCCTTTACTATTTCTGAAACAGGCGGCTTTATTCTTCCCAAAAGAGTTTCTTTGGGCTTATAATACTTTCCTTTTGAAATTTTGCACAGCTCACCGGAAGTTGTCATTCGGCTCAGGGCTTTCGCTAATGCCAGGTCATAGCTGGGGTCGAAGCCAAAGTCTGAGATCGTAAACACAACTCCTGTAGGGAATGACTCTATTTTCTGTTTTATTTGTTCTCCTATTATCATAAATAGCATTTCTAATATTGCAAAGATACAAAAGTCAAGTTATTTACGCAAAAAACTTGACAAATGCGTTTCTGTGGCTAAAGAGGTTGTAGATAGCGAAGTGGGAATCTCTGGGGAGAGCAGCGATGTGTAGGACTTCATCTCATCAAGCCGTTATTCTCGATATACTTGTAAAAGCTCTCCAAGATTTTTTCCATTCTTGCATCAATATTCGTTTCTATGAAATCCATCATCTCTGCTGACATGGAGCGGCGTTCGTGGTTGATTGTGCCTTCTTTGGAGACACCGTAACTATTCTTATATCCGTCATAATACTCCTTCTTGTCTATGAACAGGTAGTCTGATCTTGTCTATGAACAGGTAGTCTGATGCTCTGATATTAATCCTTTTTTCCAGTATGGCTTTATTGCCAAGCGATTCAATCTTCTTAGGGTCGCTCAAACTCTTTTCCTTATCGCACCTGTTCTTAGCATAAATGTGCTCGATCTCGAATGCAGTTTCAAGCGAAGGAAGTTTCTGGGCATCATCAGATAGAGCCCACCGCCGCAATCGACATCCGTGCCGACTACGTGGCCAAGAACGGCGCTCCCAGCGCTGCGGCTCCGAAGATTTTCTTCCGCTACTACTACGTCAACTCCTCCACCGGAGAGAAATCGGGCGTGATGCTGGCGGAGACCACCTGGACCGCTGGAGCCTAAACCACCCACGGACCGGTTCCGTTCTCAAGACGAACCCTCCTTGCAGAGATGCTGGGAGGGTTTTTCGTGTGCATGTCAGAACTTTGTGGTATCTTTGTGTCGACAAATCGAGATTTAACGTTACAATGCTTAGATATAGTAGAGTTCTTCTTTTTCTCATCATAGCCGCTTTATCCAGCTGCAATCAGTATAATCGCATCTTAGAAGATGTGTACGATAATGACCAGGCTGCACGTGAGTGGACAAAAGGGATGTCTTCACTATCAGCTGACGAGATTGTGGAGTATACAACAGCGATGGAACGGGTGGATTCATTGAATCAAGCGACTGTATTCGACATTCTGGACAAGGAGGGTTGGCCTTACCATCTATCCGAAAAGGCCAATAGGGCCATCTGGATTGTTATTGACCATTCCGACCTTGCCTATCGGAGCAAGTATCTTGGTCTTGTGAAGGAAAAAGCCGAAGAGGGCGTTTTGGATAAAACGGACTATGCCATTCTGAATGACAGAGTTCGTTTGGAAGAGGGCAAGCCACAGATTTATGGCACCCAGATTAAGATGGCAGCAACGATTGTAGATGATGATATTGCCATGCAGTTATGTCTCTGGCCGGTGGAAAATCCCGCTGCCCTTGACAGCCTGAGAAGCACCGTGGGATTATCTCCCATCGAAGAATACATGAAGACCGGCAGCGTGTCTATAGGTCAAGAGATTGTTTGGGACAAGGAGAAAACTGTGGCCGACTTTGATTAGCCACTAAACTCGGACTTATCGGTGTAAAACGACATTGACTCTCCCGGCAACCAATCTGGGAGAGTTTTTTATTGAGCAATCTGCAGTAGGAAAGACTTCTGCTGGTACTGGCTTCGGTAGCCGGTGACGTTGTCAAGCAGAATGAAACGGCCGTGTACTAGGCACGAATTCGAGCCGCTGCCGATAATGGAGGCATAGTCCGGGACGCGAATGTGGACCACAGCGGAATCACACGATGCGTCCGCGAGATAATTCCGCAGCATACCTGGGTGACAACCCTTGCCAGGCGTGGTTAATTGGAGTTTGGCCAGCAACCGATACCGCCCAGGATTCTCTGAGGTTCAACATATAGCAATAATATCCCGAATTAGATCAAACTAATCGGGAAAAGTTTTCAATATATTTCAGTTGATTATGTGAGAGTTACGCCCTTTTGTACGGAGTGTGTAGAAGGTGTTTCGGTGTACTTATTTCCCGATGCACCATACGTAACCAGCTGAATATCAGTTGTTTAGTATATGGTTGAGCCATATGAAAGCCGGGCTAAAATG
>ERZ1023658.243-NODE-243-length-18113-cov-16.975191_pt1 | contig 18113 bp, 18 predicted proteins | sample MGYA00380339_ERZ1023658 | MGnify/ENA primary metagenome ERZ1023658 (study PRJEB33179, sample SAMN07448981) | human gut metagenome | biome: Human-gut; feature: Human associated habitat; material: Faeces | host: Homo sapiens | place: India: Bhopal | collected... | reverse complement strand
AAAAGTTTTATATAAAAGTATCTTATATATTAATACAGAGTTTCAAGTAGAAAGAAACCAGATAAATGATAAGCTTCAGCAAATAATAAAAGGATTAAATATAAAAAAAAGATGCAAAAGAATTACTTATGTATATGATACAGCTTGTAATATTATAGATAGTAATACTAAAGGTCTAAATATATGTGGATTTAAGAATAACAAATGCTACATTCAACAAAAACAAAATAATGATAAATGTAATGGATGTTGTAGATTATGCAAGTATCAAAATAGTAATGGATGTTCTACTAAGAATTTAGCTTGTAAGTTGTTTAACTGTTCAGAAGTAAAAAAGAGATATAAGACTATTGAATATAAAGATCTAGCTATATTAAAACTTCTATCTCTAAAAAATAGATTAATAGTAAAATCAGATTATTTTTCTACAAGAGAAGAAGTGTTAAAGGATTTATATGCCTACACATTAACGTATTCAATATTAAGAATATTTTTTAGAAGTATAAGAAACTTAATTAGTAAAACTAAAAACAGTAACCAAGATAGTATAAATACATAGAATACTACAGGTGATAAATATGTATAATAGAGCTACTAAAAAAGTTGTTATAGATGCTGGTCATGGTGGTGCTGATCCAGGAGCTGTTTCTGGTAATTTAAAAGAAAAAGATCTAAATTTAGAAGCTGCTCAATATATGTATAAACGATTACAAGAATTAGGCATACCATCTACAATCGTTAGAAATACAGATGAAACATTAGAAAGAAAAGAACGAATTAATAGAATAATGAATGCCTATGGTAATAGTCCAGACGTAATAATGATATCTAATCACATAAATGCAGGAGGTGGCGAAGGCACCGAAATAGTCTACGCCCTTCGAAACAACCCAACTCTAGCAGAAATGGCTTTAGATAATATTGGGGCAGCAGGACAAATTGAAAGGAAAGTATATCAACGTCGTCTACCAGAAAATCCAAACAAGGACTATTACTTCATTATTCGTGATACCGGTAACTTAGAGTCACTACTTGTAGAATATGGCTTTATCGATAATGCTAAGGATGCATCTAAACTACAAAACAATCTAACTGACTACGTAGAAGGAGTTGTAAAAGCTATTGCCGATTACGCTAACATTCCATATATACCTCCAACAACAGATATAGTTGAGGTTTACTACACAGTAAAAAGAGGCGACACTTTATACAGCATAGCCAGCCAATTCTCAACCACAGTCCAAAAACTAAAATCTTTAAACAACTTAACCTCCAACAACTTACAAATAGGTCAAGTTCTACTTGTTACAGAAAAAACATACCCAGATGTATCCACATATACTGTGGAAAAAGGTGATACTTTGTATGGTATAGCCAACAAATTTTCAACCACAGTCCAAGATATAAAAAAGATAAACAATCTAACTACTAACACATTACTACCTGGGCAACAAATCTATATTCCAACACCATCTACACCAACTCCAACACAACCAACGAATCCACCAGTGCCACAAGAACCAGAAACACCATATTTAATATACACAATCCAACGAGGGGATAGTCTTTGGAAAATATCTCAAAAATATGACATACCAGTAAACGACATAATAGCATTTAACAACTTATCTTCTGTAAATCTCCAAATAGGTGATGAATTAAGAATTCCAATAACTCATCAAGAGGACAATACTTCAAATCAATTTAGTTACACAGTAAAAAAAGGCGATACCTTATGGTCTATAGCAAAACAATTCAATGTATCAGTAGATTCTATAAAAGCTACTAATAATCTAGCATCAAATCTACTAACTCTAGGGCAAAAATTAATAATACCTCAATAGAATAAACCCAGTCTTAACAATAACTTAGTAAAACTATGCAACAACATAGTTTTTTATTTTGAAATAAATTTCTACTACAAAAGGAAATCTCTATATACCAACAACTAAACAACAAAAAAAGAATCCCTAAATTGAATCATCAAAGGGACTCTTTATTTAAGCAATTTTATTATACTGTTTTCTTTCTTGCCACAATAACACCGTAAGCAATACCGGCACCTGCAAGTAATATAATTATTAATACCATTGCATCATTAGATTTCTTAGCTTCTTCCTCAACATTACCTGTTGCATTAGTAAAATCAACATAATTAGCTATATCATATCTATCAGCAACTACTTTTTCATATTCAGACTTAATAGTATTTTTAATATCATCAGCAAATGAATCATTATATCCTGACCAAGATTTATCTCCAATTAAAATATAAGGAACACCAGTAATTTCTTCTTTACGAGCTTCACCAACTTTTTGTAGTAGAGCAGCATTATCACTATTATACCAAGTTTCATAATCTAATATTTTATAATATTGGCCATATTCTTCTTTAATACTATTAAAAAATTCTTCAGCATCCGCACAATGTGGGCAACCATCTCCACGGAAGAAATAAATTTTAACTCTATTGTCTTCCTCTTTAACTTCTGTTTCTCCAGAAGTAACTTCTACATTGTTATCATTACTGCTTTCATCGGCAAGAACAGCTAATGGCATTGCGAACAAACACATTATAATTGCTAAAAATAATTTAATTTTCTTCATAATTACCTCCAAATATACGTTTATAATACCATAAAATTGAGAAATATTAAATAGAAGTTATAAAAAAAAGTCCAAAACCATAAAAAATCTCCTAATTACTATCAATTAGGAGCATATTCTAGTAAAAATAAGTCATTTTCAAAACAAATACTACATCTTACATATTTTTATTTTTATCTATGCCTTCGCCATTCTTTTCAATTGGAATATATAATTTACATTTACAAATCTTATCGTTAACAAACTCATCACAAGGACATAATGTAGTATCATCCACATTAATACGACAAGGACAATGTCCTTCTTTTCTTTCTAACCCTTCCATTATAACTGATACTAATTTTTTATCTGGATTTATTCTAAAACCTTTCATTTTACTACTCCTTTCTTAACCTATAAACAAAGTCCAAATTACCATCAAAACTATTCTTATCCAAATAATCAAACTTTAAGCAAAATTTCTAACTACTAAAGCTTACTAAAATCGAAATCTGGAATAAAACTCTTATCTTGAGTCTCTCCTTCTTGAATAAAAGCCATTTCAACACCTAAAGAACAGGCATAATCAACAACTTCATCATATTCTTCAGTAGTAATTTTTCTATTCAAATTAGGATACTCCTCAATTAATTCCATTGGTGTATACTGATTCATTATACTAATAATTATATTATCTTTATACTTATTATACAAATACTTAATAATATTTTTACTATCATCTACATGTCCAGGTAATACTAATACCCTAACAATAACACCATGACTCATCAATCCATCTACTATTTCAAACTTACCAACTTGTTCATACATAGCATCAATTGCTGCACTAGCAACTTCAAAATAATTTTTACAATTTGAGTACTTGCACCCTAAATTATCATCAAAGTATTTCAAATCAGCCAAATATATATCAACCAGTCCATCCAATAGCTCAATAGTAGAAACATTTTCATAACTACTAGTATTATATACAACTGGTATTGTTAACACTTTGTTTTTTATATTATTTAAAACTTTCACTATCTGTGGTACATAATGAGTAGGAGTAACCAAATTAATATTATGAGCACCTTTCTCCTGAAGCTCTAGTAATATATCTTTAAACCTATCATTAGTTATTTTCTTACCATATCCACCAGTACTTATCTTTTTATTCTGACAAAAAATACACTTCAAATTACAATGTGAAAAAAATACTGTACCAGAACCATTCTCCCCAGAAATAACTGGTTCTTCCCATTGATGTAAACTATAATAAGCTAATTTTATCTTTGCACCAGCTTTACAAAAGCCGACATTTTCATATCTATTAACTCCACAATTTCTTGGGCATAAATTACATTTTCTTAATACATCATTCATAAAAAACCTCTAGTCATTCAATTATCACATAATTATAAAAGTACCAAATCACCCAGTTCACCACATAATTATGAAAACTTCCAGTTACTTAGTTTATCATACAATTCGAAAAAATACTAAAAAAATTCATTTTGTATCATTCTGTATCAAACATACACTTTCATGAATTTACAATATGAATTTTCTACTTTCCATTTATAAGTCTTACTCTAAGTTCAGCTTTTTCTCCCTCACTAATAAAAGCACAATCTATAGCGTTCAAATTAAATCTAACAAAATCCTCTTCTGTAAAGTTAAAAGCTTTTTCTAACTCTTCATACTCTTTATTTAATGTAGTATTTGAAACAGTCCTATTATCTGTATTAATTGTAACTAAAATATTATGGTTCATCAGTTCCTTTATAGGATGGATTTCCATACTTAAAACAGCTTTTGTACTAATATTACTAGTAGGGCAAATCTCCAATGTGATTTTCTCTCTATGAAGTTTATCCATAACAGCTTCTGATTCCACACTTCTAATACCATGACCAATTCTTGTAGTTCCAAATAGTATTGCATCAACAACACTATTATATCCATCAGCTTCTCCAGCATGAATAGTAAAAGGAATTCTTTCTTTAGCAATAATCTCAAAAAGTTCTTTAAAGTCGCCAGTTTTATATTTTGCTTCATCGCCAGCTAAATCAATCCCCACAACACCATTACCTAAAAATCTCTTCGTAAGTTCAATAATTTTATAATTTTTTTCAAAACTAAAATTTCTCATCATGCAAAAAATCAAATTAATTTTAACATAACTTACTTTAGCAAATCCTCTTTTCATAGCGGCAACAACATCATCAATACTATTTTTCTCTATATGAAGTAATGGACAAAATCTAACTTCTGCATAAATAACTTCATCTTTTTCCAATGCCTTAGCAAGTAAATAAGCATACATTTCTATATTATCTAAATCTTGTAATAGTTTTATTGGTAATTTAAATTTTTCTAAATACTCACTCAAACTAGATGAGTCAGTATCAATTAGTTCATTACTAGCATCATACCCCAACAATTGATTAGTATATGGAACGTCTATTGAACCATCAAAATGTAAATGTAATTCAACTTTTCTCACACTATCACAACCCTTATTATTTATAATTATATCATGTATTATAAAAACATGTAAATTAAATATCTAAAAATATCAAGTTCACCCACAAAAAAAGTCTAAAATAAGTACATATACATACAATTAACTCATCCATCATATATTTCAACAAGGAGGAAAATATGTATACAGGACTAAATAATGAAGAGGTTTTAGCAAGTAGGAAGAAATATGGAACTAATGCAATTACTAGTAAAAAGAAAAATAGCTTTTTCAAACTTTTTATAGAAACCCTAGCTGATCCGATTATTAAAATTCTACTTATAGCTCTAGCAATTAAAACTATATTTTTATTTCATGACTTTGACTGGTTTGAAACAATTGGTATTGTAGTAGCAATCTTAGTAGCATCTCTTATTTCATCAATTTCTGAATATGGTAGTGAATCTGCTTTTGAAAGACTCCAAGAAGAAGCATCAAAAATTAAATGCAAAGTAAAAAGAGAAAATAAAATCCTAGAAACACCTATAGATGAAATAGTTGTCAATGACATCGTAATACTCCAATCAGGAGATAGAATTCCAGCTGACGGAATTATCGTTTCTGGTGAAATAGAAGTTGACGAATCAAGTCTTAATGGAGAAACTATCGAAGTAACCAAAAATCAAAATATAAATAACTTGGTTTATCGAGGAACTATAGTTTATTCCAAAGAAGCCTTAATGCAAGTGAAAAAAGTAGGGGATAGCACTTATTACGGACAAATGACTCAAGAATTACAAGAAACAACACCAGACAGTCCTCTAAAAATACGTCTTCGTAAATTAGCAAACACTATTAGTATTATTGGTTACATAAGTGCAGCTCTAGTTAGCTTTTCATATCTATTTTCAGAAATAGTTGTTCAAAATAACTTTATTTCAAGAGATATTATAACTACTATAACTAATATTCCACTAATGTTTAAATATATTCTCCATACTCTTACACTGAGTGTCACAATAATAGTAGTTGCTGTACCAGAAGGATTGCCTATGATGATAACACTAGTCCTCTCATCTAATATGAAAAAAATGTTAAAAAGAAATGTCTTAGTACGTAAACTAGTAGGTATAGAAACTGCTGGCAGCCTGAACATCTTATTTACTGATAAAACTGGTACACTAACCAAAGGTCAACTTGAAGTAGTGAGCATTTTAACTGGCGAAAAAAAAGAATTTATTTCTGAAAAAGAATTCCTAAACTACCACACATTTTCTAATTATTTAAAATATGCCTGTATCTACAATAATTCTAGCTATTATGATGAGAAAAACAATGTAGTAGGTGGCAATATTACTGATAGAGCTATTCTTAAATTTATCAAAAGCCCAGTTGAAAAAAACATCAGGAAACTAAAAGTAACGCCATTTGATAGTGCAAAAAAGTATTCATCAACAATTCTAGATTTACAAGAACCAACTAATTTTATTAAAGGTGCTCCTGACAAAATTCTTCCTCTTTGTACTTCTTATCTAACTCTGGACGGAAAAAAGAGGACTCTTCTAGCCAAAGATGACATCATGAATGATATAAAACGAAAAACAAGTAATGGAATAAGAGCCATTCTTTTAGCTTATAATGATAATTATCATTATGAAGAACTAAGTCGTCTAACTCTAATAGGAATCATTTATTTAAAAGACGAAGTACGAAAAGAAGCTATAGAAGGACTTGAGCTCGTAAAAAAAGCTGGTGTCCAAGTTGTTATGATAACTGGTGATAGTAAAGAAACAGCTCTAAGCATTGCTAAAGAAACTAAATTAGTAACAAGTGATTCTGATATAGTTTTAACTCATCAAGAACTAGAAAACTATACAGATGAAGAACTAAAAAAGATTATTCCCAATCTAAGAGTAGTTGCTAGAAGTCTTCCTCAAGATAAAAGTAGGCTAGTCAAAATATCTGAGGAACTAAATCTCGTTACTGGTATGACAGGCGATGGAGTAAATGATGCCCCTGCTCTAAAAAAAGCCGATGTTGGCTTTGCTATGGGATCTGGTTCGGAAGTTTGTAAAGAAGCAAGTGACATAGTCATTTTAGATGATAACTTTCTATCTATTTCAAACGCTATTTTATTTGGTAGAACTATTTTTAAAAGTATCAGGAAATTTATCATTTTTCAATTAACTATAAACCTCTGTGCCGTAAGCCTTTCTATAATAGGCCCCTTTATTGGCATAGAAACTCCAGTTACAATAGTTCAAATGCTTTGGATCAATATGATAATGGACACCTTAGCCGGAATTGCTTTCTCCTATGAGCCTCCTTTAAAATCTTATATGAATGAACCACCTAAGAAAAAAGAAGAACCAATTATAAACAAATATATGTATGGTGAAATACTCTTTACAGGAATCTATTCATCTATATTATGTTTAATATTTTTAACAAGCAGTACTATTCGTTCATTTTATAGATATGATACTACTGATAAGTATTTCATGACTGCCTTCTTTGCCTTATTTATATTTATGGGTATCTTTAATAGTTTCAATGCTAGAACTACTAGAATAAATATTCTATCAAACATCTTCAAAAATAAAGCTTTCCTAATCGTAACTTTAATAATCGTTATAGTTCAATTATATCTAATCTATTATGGTGGAGAATTATTTAGAGCCTTTGGTCTCACCTTAAAAGAAATTCAAATTACCATTCTTTTAGCCGCAACAGTTATTCCTATTGATTGGATTAGAAAACTAATTGTCAAAAGAACACATTGTTCTATTTAAATCACAAATTTACAAGCTTTTCCACTTATACTAAAAAAACACCACTCAGTCATCTTTTATTTTTCTCACCTGAAGAAACCAAATCCTCCCACAACAAAAAACTTTGACCCAACACAGTCAAAGTTTTAATTTTGTACTTATGCCCTTGCTACCATCAAATTACTTGAAGAATATCTTTTTAATCCTTTATAAAATATTAAGAAAGAAAGACTTACTAATAGAACAGTAACTCCTATTACTAATAAGAACAAATATGTATTGAATTTTCCTATAATAGAAACTGGTATATATACAGTTAATCCAACTGGTATTAATGTATACAACAATACTTTAACAACCCCTTTAAATATTCCATCTGGGTATGTAGAAAATTGTGTCATTAAATTATTGCCAGTATCTGCTATAAAGTCAGATTTATTAATCCAAAAACTTAAACTTCCAAGTATTATCGCAATAGATGTTAATATTAAACTTCCTGTAATCGCAAACAATACAAATAGTAAGAATATCCTTACTGAAAATCCATATATAAATACAATTATTACGCCATATAATATATCCCCAATTGCTGAAGCTGAAATAGTAGAAGTTATTGCCGTCAACAAAACATTCTTTGGCTGTACTAAAAACGCATCCAACTTTCCAGTATTAATAGTATCAGACAACTTATATGCACTTTCAAAGAAAAAGTGTGAAATTCCAAATGTTGTTGAAGTTAATCCCCAGAGAAGTAATACTTGCTTTAGCCCATATCCTCCAATGTTATCTTTTAACGAAAATAATATTATCCACTGTACAATGAAACACGCATTATTAAGAATCATAAAAATAACATTCATTAAAAAAGTTGTCTTATTTAACATTTCTCTCATCAACGCATATTTAACAGACAAGAAATTTACCTTTAATTGATTTTTAACCTCCGTTAACATTAAGCTTTTTCACCCCTTTCTTGTATAGTAACGAACACAATAAATATGTAAGTCCCAAGTAAATAATCTGTGCACCAATAACTCTGCACCATAAACTAAAACTAAAGTTTACAAATAACTTTGCTGGTCCATAGGAAACAACATAAATAGGGCTATAAGAAATTATTGGCTGCAAACTTGCAGGAAAATACTCGATTGGAAATATTGTTCCAAGTACCAAAATAAATTTACTATATACCCAATACAATGGATTTGCATCTTCAATATAAAAGGAAATAAGTCCGATAAAAGCTATCAACAATGTACTTATAAGCGTTGCTAGTACCATTGTAATAAATACAAGTAGTATTCCTAAAACACTTATATCTGGCAATCCCTTTAGAAAAACAACGCCAATGAATGAACCAATTATTGCCAATAGAACAAACTTAATTGTAACGTTACCTAAATGACTAAAAACAGAATACAACACATAGTTATAAGGTTTATTAATATTATAGGCAATATTTCCACCTCGAACATCATCAGCAATCTTTTTACATAATTTTCTTCCTCCTAATGACATCCATAAAATCTCCGTAATAATAACATACCAAATCATTTGACTCATAGTATAACCATTGATTAATTGTGTAGAATCAGCATACAAATATCCCCATAAGTTATAAAATATTAACATCAAAACACAAAATCCTACAAATCCCACTAGAATATTAAGAATGTATTGTAAGTTACTCATCAACTCAAACTTATATATTAAGAAATATTTTTTCATCTTTTCTCACCATTCTTATAAATATCACTGATTATATCCTCAAGTGGTGTATTAGAAATATTTATATCAACAATATTATCAGGATTAAGTAACTTTAAAGCATCCGTAACACTTCTTTTCGTTGTATCAACTTCAATCTTTAAATTATATCCTTTGTCTTTTAAAATTGTTAGACCATCTTCATCATCTAAATTTACTTTTTCTCTCATTTTTACTTCAACAATTTTTTTATTTAAGTAATGGTATTTTAAATTTTCCATTGTATCATCTAACACAACCTTACCATCATTGATAATGATAACTCTCTTACATAACTTTTCTATATCTGAAACATCATGACTTGTTAGAAATATTGTCGTTTTATATTCTTTATTCATTCGTTTAATCAATGTACGGATATTTTCTTTAACGACTGGATCAAGACCTATTGTAGGTTCATCTAAAAATAACACGCTAGGTTCATGAATTAAGGAAGCGACTATTTCACAACGTATCCTTTGCCCTAAACTTAAATTTCTAACAGGCGTATCAATAAATTCATCTAATTCAAAAACTTGTTTTAACTCTTCAATTTTCTTTTCCAAAGCAAATTCTGGAATATCATAAATAGCTCCAAAAAACTTAAAATTATCATATGGAGTTAAATGCATCCATAATTGTTCCTTTTGCCCAAATACTGTTCCAATATTATAAGCTAATTTCTTTCTTTCTTTTCGTGGATCAATATCCATTACTTTTATATCTCCTTTATCAGGATAAAGAATACCTGTTAACATCTTAATAGTTGTACTTTTTCCTGCTCCATTAGGCCCAATAAAAGCAATCATTTCTCCTTTATCTACCTTAAAGCTTATATTTTTAACGGCTTTTATTTGTTTATATTGAGGCTTAAACATGGATTTAAGACTACCTTTAAAACCTTTACCCTTAATTTTTACTTTAAAGCTTTTTGATAGATTTTTTACTTCAATTATTGCCATAAAATAATCACATCCTTTCTATTATCCTTTAGTCTCTTAAAACTATTATATGACATAAGTACTCATAAAACCAAAGGTTTAATTCTAGTCGAGCAAACAAAAAATCACTTCAAAAAATGAAGTGACTCCGTACTTTATTGTTCGTGTAGGACTATACCCTATGCAGCTCGATAAATCTTATGCATACTCACTCGACTTGCCACCATGATAACATAGTAAAAGATTTCTGTCAACCTAAAAATGTTTACAAAACATAACATTATCATTTTTATCATTAGCCAGACGGCAAAACATACATTCAAAAAAACTTGAATCAAAATAAAAGGCTCAACAAAAGAATTCACTCAAGATAAAAATCTCAATCAAAATAAAGTCTTCATTCAAAATTAAATTCTCACAAAAAAAGATCCAAATCAAATCAAAATCTTCGCTCAAACCCAAATTAAAAGGACTGTAGCTCCAACTCTATATGTTACAATCCTCTATCGCTATTTTCTTATTTTTCTAACTAACTCATTAAAGTAATAAAACCAATTAATTGGTAAGTAGAAGTCTCCAATTAACTCTTCTACGTGACCACCAAAACCCTTTTTAAATTCATAAACTCCATCTGCGTTTTTACCAGTACTAAAGTCTCCTTTAATACCATAGAAATTATATTTTTTATACTTATTTTCAACAGCATATTTAATCATTAGCCACTGAATTAAATATTGTGCATAAAAGTTATTATACTTATCAACATTACCACTAAATAAGTAAATAACTTCATTTCCATATAACATAAACATTGAAGCAGATATTGGTATCATATCCTCATCATACTTAGAAATTTCATTCAATCTATTAGTTAAAGAATCAATATTCTTCTTAACTTCTTTAGCACTATTATTCTCTTTATTATAGAACTTATCATACTTTTTATTATAACCATCTAATTCTTCTGTAATTTGTTTCTTATACTTAACAACATCTAAATAAGCAATTAAAAATCTAACGTCCTTACCAAATGATTTATACATTTCTTGATAGTATTCTAAACTTCTATCCGAAAAACCAATCAACTTACTTGTCTGTTCTGTAATCCTTTTAAAAGTAGGTAAGTCATCATACTCAATATCTTTAACAATAATACCAAATTTTTCAGCCTTCTTAATCTTACTTAAATGATGTGGTTTAAAGTCTTTAACAACTTCTTCAAATGTCTTATTTTCTAAATCTATTACATACTGCCATCTAACTTGGTACCTTGTATCATAGCCAACTGTATATCCTGCATGAATATAACCATGTTTTTTTAGTATTTCGACTATATTAGTATTATCATATTCGCCAGTAACTTGACCATTAGCATCTCTACTTTTACATAAGATATTTGGATCGATATGTAATACATATCCTTTTTTTTCTTTAATAAATTTTTTTATCTCACTTGTAAAAAAACTTAATACTTCTTCATTCTTATAATCAAGAAGTAATCCTCTTGGTGAATAAAAATAATTATATCCAAATCTATTCTTTCTAGAAGTTAATCTAGCAGCAGCAACAACTTTCTTACCATCTAAAACTCCAACATAGTATGAACAAACTCCTTTTATATCCATTTTAGGAGATTGCATAAAACTATCTAATTCACTCTTAGTTAAATATGAAACAAATTCTTTTTCACTTAATTCCCTAAATTCCATATAAACACTCCTTCTAAAATAGTTTTTCAACCATCTTTTCTTCATATATTATATCATTTATTATTATGAGTAGGGCATATTTATCTATACAACAAATTATTATATCAAGTTTACCATTAAAACAAGTAAACAATTTACATAAAACTATCTACACAGTAAATTATTGTCCTATTTCTTTATTTGCAATCTTATCAACCAGTCCATCTTCCATATTAATATTTGTTGGTACAATATATTTTGCATGAACTCTATGAGCAATAACATTAGTAAGCATCTTCATAGCTCTAGCACCATTAAACCATAATGGATTATCACTATTTTTTCTTATTTTATCAAGCGACTCCTCCATACACATTCTATCATACTTATCGCTGGTCCTAATTCCTAACATGTACTTTTGCTTATCATCATCATATAATGTATTCTTCTTCAATTTATATCCCGCATTATTATACCAATAAGGATGATCTCCTCCAGCTAATATTAAAATATCGCATTTTGTATCAAAATTTCCAATTAAAGAATCAACATATGAAGTAACTTCTTCAAAAGTACAAGTAGGTACATCATCTTTCAAAGACTCAAACTTATTGGTAATATCGACACATCCAAAATTTAAATATTTTCTCTCATTGATTTGTCCATTATTGACAACTATTAACTCAACAGAACCACCACCACCAATAAAAATACCAATGTTACCATTATATTCAATATCGTTGTAGCAACCATAAGCTGTATACAAAGCTTCCTCTTCTTGTGAAACAACTCTAATCTTTAAACCGTACTTTTCACTCAACGTATCATTAATTTCTTTCAACTCATCATCCGAAATAAGTCTAAAAATACTACATCCAAAAATATAAATATTTTTAGTATATTCCAAAACTTCCTCAATAATTTCATCTAATTTATTCAAATCATCTTTTACTATTTTCTTATCAATAGCATAATTCTTTTTAAATTCTATTGTCATAACCCCATTATATATAACTTTCCCATTATCATATACATGAGTCTTAGTATTACTACTTCCAATTTCTATAATTGCAAAAATATTATTCAAATTAATCACCCATATTAATTATATAATATAAAGCATTCTATGTCTTTAAAAAGACATGTATTTTACTAAGATAAGTGTTAAAGAATACTCCAAATCAAACATATAAAAGAAGAACTCGAAAACGAAATATAAAAAATGATTTTTTCTAAGTTTATCAACTATTATAAAATTACTTAAAAATAACTAATCACCATTTAATAAACTTCTTAGTTTTTCTATTTTTTCTTCATCTTTTACATATTCAAATCTTTCTTTAATAAAATTTAAAGAACCTCGTTTTTCAAAACTATATCTAGGTATTAATTGCACATGAAAATGATTCATTGGTCCATCACACATAGTACATAAGTAAACACTTTCTGCTTTATAAACTTCTTTTATTATATTCATCGCTATCTTAGCAAAAACAAAAACCTCTTTACATAAATCATCTGGTATTTCCATCATATCTTTATAATGCTTTTTAGAGGAAATAATTGTATGTCCCTTTGCTCTGGGATTCCCACATAAAAAGCATTCGAAATTATCATTTTCAAACAACATCATCTCTGTATTGTCTCCATACAAACAATTATCATGTTCTCTATTATAACAAGTAGGACAAATCCCTCTATCTGTAAGCATTGCCGCTGTAAGCTTTTCCAAAATTACACCACCTTTATACAATTATTATAATATAAACACAAATGTTAAGTACTAACATTTTATGTAAAACTGTCTATTTATTAAAAAAATAACATAAAATATTTAAAAATCTAATATAATTTGATAATATTATTAAAGGTGATTTATTTTATGTTAAAAAAATATTTAATAGTTTTTCTAGTATCGATGGTACCATTAATTGAATTACGTGGAGCTATACCTTACGCAGTTGGTTATAATTTACCACTTCTTCAATCTTATGTTATAGCAATAATAGGTAATATGTTACCTGTTCCAATTATATATTTATTTGCTCGTCGTGTCTTAGAGTGGGGCTGTGATAAAAAATATATTGGTAAGTTTTTTACTTGGTGTTTAAAAAAAGGTCAAGCCGGTGGAGAAAAATTACAAAAGAAAGCAGGCAAGGGTTTATATTGGGCTCTATTCATATTTGTTGGAATCCCACTTCCTGGAACAGGTGCTTGGACTGGTACCTTAGCAGCTTCAATTTTAGACATGGATTTTAAAAAGAGTGTAATTGCTGTAATGGGTGGAGTAATATTAGCTGGAATAATCATGGGTATTTTTTCACTAGGTATTTTTAAAGGAATCTTGGGATAAGAAAATAAAAAAAGAAAAGTTACTTTCTACATTCAAATGATTGTAGTAGTAGCTTTTCTTTTATTCTTTAGGAACAACTCTTTCTAAAAATAATCTCTTTTGAAAGGCTCCATTTTTATGAACTTTAGCCTCTGCTTCTTCAATGATATCATCCAAAGTAAATCCATTAAACTCAGCCATTGCTCTAATAAGTTCCAACTTATCAGCAAGTTCTTTTTTTCTTTCTTCAACTGAATTTGCTTCTTTTACCTCAATTAATTCTTCCTCATCTTTTCTTAACAGAGAATTCCAGTATTCAGTATCACTTAATACATGACATATTGGTACTTCACCATTACCTCTAATAATTTCTGGTATATTATCTCTAACTAACTTATTATAAATTTTCTCCATCTTATTTCCTCCAATATTATAATATCATGTAAAAGACAAAAAACATAATTTTTATTTCATTCTTTTAAATACATCAACCATATCTTCTCTTATAACTAAACTAGCAAAATCATCATAAGGAGTAGGTGAGTCATTTATTATTACTAAATTTTTACCATTAAACAGTCTCACTATACTAGCGGCGGGCTCAACTGTAAGAGACGTACCGGCAACAATTAATAAATCAGCACAATAAATATATTTAACCGCAACTTCAAATGATTCCGGCAACATTTCTCCATATAAAGTAACGTCTGGCTTTATAATGCCACCACAACTACATTTAGGCACACCAGTACTATTAAATACATAATCAGCTTTATACTCCCGTCCACAATCAATACAATGATTTTTATATATTGTACCATGTATTTCTAACACATTATGGCTACCAGCTTTCTTATGGAGTCCATCAATATTTTGCGTCACTATAGCAGCTAGCTTTCCTTCACGTTCCAATTTTGCTAAATATTTATGTACAACATTAGGCTTAGCTCCAGTACAATTCATATTTTCTTTATAATAATCATAAAATACATCAGGCTTACTATAAAATAAAGCACTACTTAACATATATTCTGGAGGCATGCCATCTATATTTAAAGAGTTTTTTTTATAAAGTCCATTTTTTCCACGAAAGTCCTTTATCCCACTAGCAGTAGAAACACCCGCACCTCCAAAAAAGACAATATTCTTAGACTCATCTATTAATTTTTGTAATCTTGAAACACTATCCATAATTATCACAACCCATCTACATTAAGTATAACACTTTCTAAATAAAAACTAAAATAATCAAAAGGACAAACACAAAGTTTATCCCTAAAATAATTAATTATTTATCAAAATGTCCAAATTTAGCTTTATCTTCATAACAAATATTTTTAAGATTTAAATCTTTAATTATATTTTTAGGTGTACATTCTTTATATAATTTCTCATCTGCCTCAATTTCACCTAAATTAGTTTTAATATCTATGGCCAAAGGTTCATCTATTCCAATTGCATAAGAAAGTTGAATTAAACACCATTTATATTTATCATCTGATGAAACAATTCTTTTAGCAAGTTCTCGTGCTTTATATGCCCCAGATCTATCAACTTTAGTAGGATCTTTTCCAGAAAAAGCTCCACCCCCAACATTAGCAAATGATTGATAACTATCAACAACAATCTTTCTACCAGTTAGTCCTGCATCTCCTTCAAATCCGCCAATACAAAATCTTCCAGTTGGGTTAATTAAGAACTTTTCAATTTCTATATCATAGTCTTTTGCAATTATCTCACAGATATCTTTAATAATTTTATCTGTTTTATCCCTTTCTTCCTCAGTATTTTGATAACATACTGTAAAAGTCTTAATCTTTAAAAGCTTATTTTCATCATCATAAACACCAGTAATTTGTGCTTTTCCATCAGCTAAGAAACGACTATCTTCTTTTCTAAGTTTGTCATACTCTTTACTAAGTCTTTGTAAAATAACCATAGCAGTAGGTAATAGTTCTTTAGTATCTTTACATGCATATCCAAACATCATGCCATTATCTCCAGCACCAGCAACTTCATCATTGGTACCAAGAGCAATGTCTACACTTTGTCTACCTAAATTGTCAATTACTTCATACTTGTCACTATAACCAACATCTCTTAACACTCTCTTTACAGTAGACTCTACATCAAGCTTTGCCTTTGAAGTTACTTCACCAGTTACAAATACTTTTCCTTTTCCTCCCATAACCTCAATCCCACATCTAGAATTCTTATCTTGTTTTAGACATTCATCTAAAAGTGCATCACTTATTTGATCACACACCTTATCAGGATGTCCTCTAAATACTATTTCATTACTATATAATTTCATAAAAACACCTCCTAATATAGTAATTATTCTCGAGATAATAAACTAGGACATTAAATAATTTATCAAAGTATTATCTCCACATCTTATAAAAAAAACCCAAGTAACTTTCGTTTCTTGAGTACATAAAGTTACCTTATAGATCTAGCATTACCACCTAAACTAATAGGTTGGTGTGACTTCATAGGGCTAGTCCCTCCATCACTCTTTATAAGATGTAATTTAATTATACTCCACATTATTTAAAATTTAAATACATTTTTAAAAATATAATATTATAATGTGTAAAGTTACAATTGATGTGACACCAGTTAAGTACAAAAAAGCAAAAAGACCTTTCGATAGATATTTCCGTTTTCAAAAAAATTAAATAAAAAGAGTTGTAGGCAGATTATTTATTCATTAGTTAACAAAAAAAAGAAATCTAATTAACAGATTCCTTATCTCATAGAAAAACTATTATTTATAGTTAATATACTATACATAAAAAGAATATCTTGATTATTAAATTTTATATAATTATGCAAAATTCTTGAAGAAACATATCTAGTATCAATAACAGTAATCCTCTTATAACCCTCTATTAATAAAGGAATTAAACTACTGCCATAAGAATCACGAAAAACAATTAATTCTTTATTACTATTTGAAGTAGGATTAACAATATCTATAATAGAAGATGCTCCTGACAAATATATATCATATTTATCCAATGATTTTATTTTATCATAATCATATATTTTTGTATATTTTTTAGTTTCATAATTATACACACGACTATTAAGGATAGAAGGATTAGATATAGTTTTTATAGTATCAATATCTTTAGTTACTGATAGTCTACCAGCATAACTACCCTTAAAAGTAGTAACAGTATTTATAACATTGTTATTAGTTATATCAAAATTCATTTGATTAGCAATAGTATTTGCAACATTAAATAAATCTTCTTGTTTCCAATGAGTATCGGTCTTATAATAATTATCAAGAGTTAATTTATCAAATATATTTATATAATTAAGACTTGTTAAATTACTTTTCATCATATCTTGTAATTTATTATAATCAAGTTTTAAATTACCATTATTAACAAAGTAATTTTTATCAGGAATAATAGTATAATATATATTACTATTATTATTCAAATATGTATTTTTTATATAATTAATCTTATTTGTTAAATTATTAATAGAATTAGTATTTTAAGGATATATTTCTTCAACAATATAATCATCATACATTTATAAATTATTATATTCACATTTAGTAGATAA
>ERZ1023658.240-NODE-240-length-18234-cov-13.524836_pt1 | contig 18234 bp, 16 predicted proteins | sample MGYA00380339_ERZ1023658 | MGnify/ENA primary metagenome ERZ1023658 (study PRJEB33179, sample SAMN07448981) | human gut metagenome | biome: Human-gut; feature: Human associated habitat; material: Faeces | host: Homo sapiens | place: India: Bhopal | collected... | reverse complement strand
GGAGCAATCAATGGCTCTTGCTGTGGAGGATGGGGAACCCAAGAACTCCGTAGTAGAGATATTGATGGGAATCTTGGTAAGCCTGACTCTTCTACCTCATATACATATTTCGTAAGGGAAAATGGCGGCGTTGCTTATTGTGCAGAAGAGAATGTTTCAAAGGCATATGATCCCTCTGGAAATGTTTCGTCTACATCAGAAAAAAGATATCTTTCTGATGGAAAAGTTTGTAGTTATCGAAATGGATCTGTTTTCCTTTGCTGGTGTTCAGCTTCAGGCAATCCATCGGGAGCAGAAGATTGTTCATAACATTGACTGAGTGCTGAAAATAATAAGGAGGGCTGTACACCCTCCTTTTTTTTAAACAAGTTAAAGAATTATGCTAAACGCAACACGGCGATATAAAAGCCGTCTGTGTTCGTTGTGGCTGGTGTAAAATGCTTATCAAAGTCCAAACAAAATGCCGTGTGACGCGCCAAAAATGCGTGGATTTGCGCCTCGTTTTCATCGCGCGTCAGTGAACACGTCATATAGCAAATTTTGCCCGCAGGCTTGACATAGCGCACCGCTTTATCCAACAGCTGTGATTGTGTTTGTAAAAGTTTCGAAAACTGCTCGGGCGTCAGCTTATGCACATTGTCGGGCGCACGCCGATACGTCCCCGTCCCCGAGCACGGCGCATCAATCACCACATAATCGAACTGCTCGTCTAGCAACTGTAAAGCCGTTTTAATAATGCTTGTGTGAGCTCTTGAAGCGCGCTTTTCCAGCTCTTTTAAACTGCGTGGTGAAATGTCGGACGCCACAATTTTGCCTTTATTTTGCATCATTTGCGCAAACAGCAAAGACTTGCCCCCTGCCCCCGCGCACAATTCCAGCACAGACGCATTCGGCTTAATCTGAGTTGCAAGGCCCAACAGCTGAGAGCCTTCATCTTGCACTTCAATCAAACCTTTTTTAAACGTTTCGAGCGCTTGCAAGTTTTGGCGCTTATCAAGCACAAGCCCAAAAGGCGAAAGCTTGGTTGGCGCTGTATGTACGCCCTCGGCCGCCAAGAGGCGCGCAATTTCATCACGATTACCGTTTGCGCGCAAAACTGTTGCCGCCTCAGCATTTTGCATTGCTTGCCATTCAGCCGCCCAATGATCGATTTTTTCTTTAAGCCACGCCGGATAATCCAAAGCACGCCAGCGCGCCCACACGCCGTTTAAAATAGCTTTGCGGTCTTTCGAGCCGATATAACGGCGCGAGCGTGTGTACTCATTCATAATCTCGGCTGCAGGTCGGCGCGGGTTTTGAGAAAGCTTCCACAGCTCGTCAATGGCTTTTTCTATTTGTTCTGGTTGCATTTAAAGCCCTTTGCGACAAGGTAGTACTCAACCGAATCCTTGCGACTGGCAGGCGGTTTTACATGGCGCACCCATTCAAAGTTTTTCTTGATTTGCGCCAAAAACTGACTGTCCGTACCGCCCGCAAAAACTTTTGCAATAAACCAACCATTCGGGTTTAAAACTTGGCAAGCAAAATCATACGCCAGCTCGATCAAGTTCATAATCCGCAAATGATCCAGCTCTTGCACGCCCGTTGTATTGGCCGCCATATCGCTCATCACCACATCGGCCGAACCTTGCATAATTTGCTTTAATGCATCGGGGGCTTTTTCATCGTTAAAGTCCATTTGAATTAAACGAGCCCCCACAATCGGTTCTATCGGCAAAATGTCCAGCCCAAACACAAGCGGATTTTGCTCGCTTGAGCCCGTCTTTTGCACGGCTACTTGCGTCCAACCACCAGGAGCGCAACCTAAATCCACCACGCGAACACCTTTTTTGAAAAAATGGAATTGCTCATTCAGCTCGATAATCTTATAGGCAGCGCGCCCACGATAGCCTTCCTTGTGCGCACGTGCTACATAAGGGTCGTTCAGCTGGCGCTGCAACCACGCAGTCGAGCTGGGTTTACGACCTTTGGCAGTTTTAACGCGCGTATGTAATAAATGCTCTGCCATCGACTTAACCAACACCCATACCCGAAACCATCTGGTCTTGCATTGCAAATGTACCCATAACAACCCAAGCTACAATCAGAGCAATTGACAAAATCGCTGCACCGTTTAAGACAGCAGCTTTTTGTTCAATGTCGCGAATAGAATCTTCCAACCAATCATTCGCCAAAGTATCCAAAGCCAATGGGAAGTTATCCAATTCAGCATAAATCTGCAAGTCGCCAATAACTTCTTTATCTGGGAAGTTCAAGCCCGTCAGAGCTAAAGCTTCACCTAAGTTTTCACCATTATTCACGTAAATTAAGGCACGTTCCAAACGGTACAACAGGTACGGAGACGAGTCTGCGCGTAGCATTCGCAAGGCTTTTGACACAGGTGTACCCGCTTTAACCAAAGCGGACAAAGACAACAGCCACGACACACCTACGAAAATACGATATAAGTTCCAAGGTGGGATTTTATCAAAATGCGCACGCATACGGCCTTTCCACCGCGGTAGCGTCCACGCTACAAACAAAAATACAATAGGTAAAGACGCAAACAAAAACAACGAGTTATTCCTTACCCAATAGGATAATGAAACCAAGCTTTTTGCTTGCCCCGTCCACACCAAGTCCGGCACTGCATCGACCATAGGCGGCACCATGTACGCACCGACCGCCCAAATAATCAACACCACCATTACCATCAAGAACATAGGATAAGCCAAAGCACCAACCAAAGGTTCTTTCATTCGCTTTGTACCTTCGACCACGTGAATCAAGCTTGTCAGAGCGTCTTCCAAGTTTGCCACATCACCTACAGATAACATCAGTAATTCGCTTTGAGGCGCCCAGCCACGCAAGGCCACCGAAAAACTTGTACCATTTTGCAAAGACTCCATCCAGCAGGAAATCGCTATCGCTGTTGTTTCACCTTGGTGTTTCCCGTCATCGGAAGCAATATTGTACAAGCGCTCCAACGCGTTCATCAATGAAAAACGGTTGCGCAAAAGTGCCGCGATTTTGCGATACAGACGCAAGCGTTCATTTTGACTGAACTTCATCATGATTTGTGCAAGCTTTATTTCAACCGAGCTGTAAACTCTTTCTTTTTTAACCTTAGGCGGTTCTGGCGCTTTGATAACCATTTTTCGCTCTCCTGTTATCGTTAATAGCTGGCACGCTCGTCAAGCAAGCCCGTCCAACGTTCCACTTCCTCAATATCCACCTTGCCTTGCAGCATACGCGAAACAGCATTTTCTTTCAGCGTTCTGCCGCCAAGGCTCTCTTGCCAATAGTCAATGGCTTTCTTCGTTTCCCCTTGCAACATCAAATCCAAGAACGTTGCATCTGGAATCACAAATTCGCCGACCACCATACGACCGACAATACCTCTGTAATCGCAATGCGAGCAACCTTTGCCACGCAAATACGCATTTTCCAAACCAAAGTCGCCAAGTGCTTTTCTCAGACGCATAACTGCAGGGTTGTCAAGCGCATCTTTTGCTAAAATACGGCAATGCGGACAAATCGTTCGAAACAAACGTTGTGCTACAAGGCCACGCATCAAGCTGGGGTCTTCCAATTTAAAGTTTTCCACGCCCATATCTTTTAAACGAATAAGGGTTGCGGGCGCGCTGTTAGCGTGCAAAGTCGTCCACACACCGTGACCAGATAAAGCTCCACGGAAAGCCAAGTCCGCCGCAGAAAGAGTACGAATTTCACCAATCATCAACATATCTGGGTCAGAACGCAGTGCGGCTGCCAAAGCTTTTGTAAACTCGCGCTCTTTATCCTCTTCTAACTCGGCATTCGTCACAGGCATTTGACGTGCCCCTGGAATTGGATATTCAGGAGGATCTTCCACTGTCAACAAGTTAATTTCGTAATTGCGCTCTTTAAGCATGTTAATCATATTACGTTGCAATGTCGTGGATTTACCAGAACCAGTCGGTCCAGACACAAACACCAAACCAATCGGCATCGCACGCAAGCGATAGAATATTTCAACATCTTCATGCGTCCAGCCAAGCGACAACAAATTACTGGACGGATCGTTCGAATTAGAGGCAGTATCCGCATATAACAAACGCATAACCACATAACGCGAACCAAATGCAATCGGGTTGAATTGTAAACGAATAGCCAATACCTCTGGCGGCAACATCAAACGGCCCTTAGAGCCTCGAAGTGGTGTTTTACCAGACTTCTGTGCTGCCTGATATTCATTTTGAGCATAGTTGGAATCGGAAATATCCGCTGACGCAAAAGCCGCACGAACAAACGCTTCACCCCATTCGGTGTTGTATTCCATCTCGGCTTGCAACAAACCGTTAACGCGGAATTGAATTGTCGTGTGATCCGCCACGATAATGTGAATATCAGAAACGTGCATTTTGGCCGCGTGTGAAACAATCGTCACAAAGTCGCGCTGCATTCGGATTTGATCTTGCTCTTCAGCGGTCAACTCTTGCGTTTGAGCGGGCTTTTTATTAACGTATTCGTACACATCGGAAATAACCGCCATAGACACGTATTCGGGCTGGCCGATTTGTAAATTGCGTTTGCGAGCCAATACCTGGAACGAGAGCACGCGCCCATCATGACGATAAGGTTCAGCCACCAAAAAGCGCCCATTTGAGAATAACGCCAAAATTAAACGCGTCTCATCTTTAACGGGAAAAATGCCTGTCGGTGCTGTAATGCATTCATTGCCGTCAGCAAACAAAGAGGCAATAAACTCTGGTGTCGCGGTGACAAGATGACGCGGCCCTTCAGGCTCTTTAATTGCAAAAATGCTCTCTTTTTTGGGAGGCTGCACTTGCTCTTTTTCTTCTTGATCTGTTGAGGAAGACTGAACAGGCGCTATCACCTCAGGTTGCTGTACCTGCGGTGGTACTATAGGTTTTACCACGCTGTTGTCCAAATCTGCGTTCATTTTATCCCGTCTTTTACTCTTGTGCTTCAGCCTCTTTGGAAGCAGCAGCAAGCTCTAGGTCACGCAATTCTTGCAAGTTTAAGCGCTCTACTTTGCCTGCTTTGTTTTCCAAGATAATGTCTGTCTTAGTAATTTGGGTCACTTTAGCCCCATTTTGCAAGACAGTACCAACCTTTAAGCTGAGTTTTTTACCCGTTGTATCGACAACTTGAGCGGTTAGATTGCCTTTCATACCCTTGATAGTAATAATTTTTTGAATGCCATAAACCGCCTCGGCAACTTCCTCTTTATCGGCGGGCTTTGTTTCTGCTTCTGAAGTCGCAGAGTCTACGTTTTCTTGATCTGCTGGCTTTTTCACCTCTTCTTCATCGTCAAGCGGCAACAAGTCTTCTTTCTGCATTTCTTGTTCTTCAAGTTGTTTTTCAAGCATTTCCGTCTTTAAACGCTTTTCGGCCATTTCTTGTCGGATTTGCTCTTGTTCCTGTTGCCATTTCACTCGCGAGCGAATGACGTTTTCACGCTTTTCGATTTCGGCCAAACGTGCTTCACGATAAGTTGCTTTCAACTTTTCCAAATCGTTCTTCAGCTGCTCACGTTGAGCTTGCAATTTCAAAAACACGTTGCCACGTTCCAAGTCCGCCATTTCATGGAAAACTTCGGACGTAATACGACCCAGCAACTGCTCGGACGGCAAGTTTTTCGTTGATTCAGCACGCTCCATCGGGGAGGGCTCTTTAATCACGCTGTCTGACAAGCTCGGCAAAGGTGCTTCTTTAACTTCTGTTAATGTCGAACGACCAGGAAAATCCACAGGTGTTGGCGCACTTGCGTTATCCTTGACTTCAATTTCTTGAGCCAAAGCAATTTGCGAATAAGCAAATAAAGATACGCCTAAAGCCAAACCATAACCTAAAATTTTGAATGTGTTATTTTTCTTTTTCATAGATTCGTCCTTCATAAGTCCAGTTATTAGTTAATGCCGATTCCGAACGCGGATTGTATTGAATGCGAGTAATTTCCAATCCAGCGAACTTAGAGAAAAATGCTTCCCATGCGGGGGGATCCATTGACGATGTAAACGAGAACGTCAAATATTGATACACTTTTGCAGGTTGAGCGGGTTGACCAGGCGCAGGCGGTGGCGGAGTTGGCCCCGTGACTTGCCCGTTAGTCATTGTAATAGGCAAAGACAGAGCTTGCGAAATGTCCGTCAATTCACGGCGAATTTGCGCCAGCGATAAAGTCGGTTTTGAAACCACTTGCGGAATGTTATCAAACGAAAAAGTAATCGTAGTCGCCGTTCCCGTTTCGTTAATTTGTGCTTCACCTTTAAAACGGTATTGCTCTTTAATACCAACTTCGACCCACGCAACACGACCACCTTGTGTCCAAGTCTTCGTCCAACCCGTTGCAATGCCTTGAGGCGTACAAACAATTTGATTTAACCCCCAACCTGGTATTTGCATTGCTTTAAGCTGATAAGACGAGCTCCAACATCTTGTTAAGAAATCAGGCACGCTGACTAATTTATCCCATGGCTTTTCTTCCACACGCTGAGGCTCGACCGTTTGCAAAGATACTTGTGGCGCGACAGGTTCGATAACGGGCGCTTCTTTCTTTTCCTTGTCAATAAAGAAGAAAACTGAATAAGCAATAATTGCAATAATGAAGAAAATCAGAATCGCAAAAGTCAGCAAAATCTTTGTACCTCGAATGGCACTTAAACTTTGCAAGCGCACTTGTTGACCGCGCTTTAAAAGGTCGGTCAAGTCCATCTCTTCCGTATCGTCCAAGTTCCATGATGCAGGCGCAATTTTATAGCCCCAATCGGGCACCGCCATCATAGAAAAGAAAGCGTCTTTTGCTTCTTGTTCGGTATGATATAAAATATCCTCTTCTGGCAAAATCAAGTCGTTGCGCGCGACCAAAAACCACCAGCCCTCAGGCACTTTAAAGACCGCTACAAACGAGTATTTATCCGACAAAGCGTCCAAAACCGCGATACCGCCCACAACCTGACCTTCTTTGTGGCCTTTGTCTGTTCTGCCTATTGCGTACTGAGGCGCTCTGCCGTAATGAATAGCATACAAGTTCGTGCCTGCATCCGATTCCATTGTCTCGCGAATTTCTGGAATAGGATCATCCACATCTTGAAGAGGCTGCCAAAACAGACCTACTGCATACGTTGTACGCCCGATTTTAATCGTATTTTCTGGCTGAGTTGATGATATATCTGTGTTTGGTGCATCTTGACCGCTGGAAACACTGAGCGAGGGTGTGACAGCAGTCTCTGCCTTCACAGCCTTTTGAGACGCTGCAAAGTAAGTATCATTATTTTGATTTTTGCTATCTGCTGTCATTTTCCATTCTTTCCGTTAAAAACGTTCCATTCTTGTTTCTGGTGACAGAGGCGACTCCAAAATCTCTGGCGTAATCAAAATCACCATCACGTTGCGGATTTGTTGCGCCGTCGCTTCACCGCCCAAGATCGAGATTCTTGGTTGGCCAACACCCGAACCAGTTGCTTTGTTTTGCACTTGCTCAAAGCCCGTCAAGACCAAAGTCGAACCCGAACGCATTGCAATTTCTTGAACAAAACCACGTGTCTGCATTTTAGGCAATTGAACCGTCGTTTTGTCGGTATTGTTCGAATTATTTTCCGTAGAAGAACCGCTGGAAGAGCCAGAGCCAGAAGAACCCGAACCAGAAGATCCAGATGAACCTGAGGAAGAGCCCGAAGAACTCGAAGAGCCCGAGGAACTCGAAGACGAGGAATCCGAATTGCCCGTTCCATCATCTGTCGAACCATCAGACGAGAACTTTGTCAAAGAAATCAAATCTGTCAAAGTCATCGAGAACAACATCATCAAACGGCCGTTATCCAAAATACGCGGCAAAATTTCCATCGTGAAACCGTAATTCAACGTTTCTGTTTCCATTTCAACCGATGTTGAGTTATAGCTTGAATCCGAGTTATCTTTTTCGATTGTTGTTTTGCTGACATAGTTTTCTTGTGTTGTCACCTGCACTGGCGCGACTTTGTTATTTAAAGTCGTCACAGAAGTACTTGTCACAAGCGAGGTCTTACCTTGCGTTGACAAAGCCTTGATAATCGAGCTCGAATCTTTAAACGCACCGTCCAGCAAAGTCAACGTCATTTGACCCCCTGAAGTCATCGAAGTCGAGAAGGTATTTGCAACCGCTGCACCAAAGTGCTTAGACTTATTATATAAAACATTTAAATCCAAACCATATTGATCCGAGTTTTCCAAAGAAACTTGGAAGACCTTCACCGAAATTGCAACTTGACGCGACATCTTTTCGTTCAGAGCTTGGACATAGCGTGCAATCTTCTGAATAATGTACGGAGGTGCCGTCACAGTCACAGAACCCGAAGTCGAGTCAATCAGCATATCACCTTGCGAGCCCATCACTTGACGAATGCCCTCTTCAATTTTTTGCCAGAAACTGAGTGTCACGCTGCTGCTCATTTGAAGTGAAGTCGTACCACCCGCAGAAGAGCTGCTGTTTGAACCCGAAGAAATCGGCGTACCGCTTAAGGAGGCACTCATCGAAGATTCTGTTGGCAAAGCATAAATAGTAAAAACGCGCGTTTCCATTTTGTAAAATGAAACGGTGCCTTTACGGTTACGCCACCATATCGAATATTTGTGCGAAATATAATCCAACAAACCGCTGAGCGAGCCTGTATAGTTCAACTCAAACGCTTCATCAGGCAATTCATTGTTTGCGCGCAATTCGTCCAGCGAGAAACGCAAGCCTGTCATCTCACGCAAATCATTGACCAAGTCAACCAATGTAATCGGTTCAGCATATGAAATCGTTAAAGCATCAGGCGTTTCCAAACTTAATGGGAACGGTTCGCCACCCGTGATTTTAAAGCTGTCTTGACCAAGCCAAATATCTTCTTTCATCGTCACAGTGTCTAAGTTTTCGGGACGCATCGGGATTTTTGCTTGTTCTGTGTAAACTTCCGCCTCGTCCAAGACTGTTTGAACATTGTCCTCAACTTCTTTGACGTGATCATTACACGCCGTTAAGCTCAGGCACGCAAGACCCAGCGTTAGCACACCCAATAAAGCCGTTGTTTTTTTAATCAGCATTTTCGTCCTCCCGAGTACTAATTACTAATACTTTGTTTCCTTTATAGAACACACCTTTTGGTGCTGGCGTTGCTCTTGCAAACGAGCGCAATAAAGCGGCAGAAACATCAACGAAACGACCACGGAAGACAGCCCCTGCTTCCAATGTATAGTCTCGATCCATATTCCATACCACGCGCCAACCAACGCGGTCACCCCAATCCAGCAATAATTCTCTGAGCGTAGACCCTTCAGCCGCAACCCAATCTTTAATGTCTTCGCAAGATTCAGTTGCTTTCTTTGGTGTTTGAGAAATCGCAACACCGTCCGCATTCATTTGCGCCAATTGTTCTTGTTTTAATCTTTCTTGCTCGGCCACGATACGTGCTTTCTCTTCTGCCTCGCGTTTAGCCTTTTGCTCGGCCTCTGCCTTAGCCTTTTGCTCAGCTTCAATGCGCGCTTTTTCCTCAGCCTCTAATCTGGCTTGTTCTTCAGCGGCAAGGCGTGCTTGTTCCTCTGCTTTTGCTTGTTCTTCAGCTGCAAGACGCGCTTTTTCGGCCTCTGCGGCAGCGGCATCAACACCAACTTGTTCCGTCAAACCCGTTTTTTTCTCTTCAGCCACACGGATTTGTTCAGAAAGGCGGGCATTTTCGTCTTCAAGCGTTTGCAATTTCGTTGCAAGTTGCGCTTGCTTTTCTTGCTCTAATTTTTCTTTAGCTGCTTGAAGCTTTGCTTTTTCTTCTTCCAAGCGTTTTTTTTCGGCTTGTTGTTCAGCCTTCATACGCTCCAATTCCGCCATTTGAGAAGCTATCAATTTTTCATTTGCCTTTTTATTTTGCTCGATAGTATTTTGAGCCGGCTTTGTTTTCACCTTTGCCGCCTTTGCCGTTGGAGTGACAACAGGCTTTACAGGTACCATTTTTGGCGATGCAGGAGATGATGAAGAAAGGGCTTTTTTGGATACCTTGCCCGATTTCTTTGTCAGTCTGCGTGTGGTTTTAGTGGTGCTTTGTGTTGCTTTTTGCGCCGTCACGCAAGTTGTTTGCGTGCTTTCCATAACTGGTGCAGGCTGCGCCGCTGCAACAGGCTGTGGCAGAGCTTCTTCAGCAACAGGTTCCAGCATATACGGATTACCATCAACGTTTTGAGCTACACCGATTGGTTGCTCATTATATTGATATGGGCAATTCCCCGAGGCACAATCATCTTTTGCCGCACAACCGACAACAGCTAAAACTGTAATTGCAAGAGTTGCTTTTAAAAGTTTTTTTCTATTTTTTACTTGTTTCATCGAAATAATCTCCAACATTTTTGCACATTTTAGTGCGTTGATACAGGTATCCTCTCACCATATATAGAACACAAAACGTTAATAAATAGTATATATCTTACCATTTTTGAATGATTTGTCGCGAGATTTTACCGTCTTTCGTCTTATTATAATGTGTTTCTTGCTCCTCTGGAAGTTTGATATTGCGCAAAACGACCGTGTTTGGATCTCTGTCCGTAAAGACAAAGCGAATCTGACGTGGCGCTAAACCATTTGCAAGCAAAGCCCCTTGCAACAAAGCAAAACGTCTGGATTGCAAATCCAAATTATTTGGACTTAAGCGAATCTCAACAGCCGATCCAACCGTTCTTTGCGGATTGTAAGAAAAGATTTTAACCCACTTCATTGCTTGTTCGGATAAATCCGCACTGTCTGGCAAAAAGCTGATTTTCATATCTTTTGGAATTGAACGCAAAATCAAATCGTCAGACTCTGAAAAAGCACCTGTTCGGTACGAATTGCGTTTAATCACATTCAAGATATAGTCGGCATAGTCTTGTTTAACAGGCCCTGCATTCGCGATTGTTTCTTCTTCTGGCTCAGACTTGGCAATTGTCTTGATTGGTGCAAGCGGCAAAAGCAATGGCGCTTTAGGCTCTTCTTTGACAACTTTTAGCTCGCCCGCCGCACTGGATGAAGCTGAACCCGTTTTTTGCGACAAGTTTTCAATGCCGAGCTCCAAGGCCTCCAATCGGCGCGATGTCGCTTCCAACAAAGACGTTGTTTCTTGATATTGTTTTTCAATGCTTGCTAGCAATTGCGTATCGCTTGAAGTAGCTGGCGCCGCCACAGGTGTTGCAGGGCTTGTGGCCGTTAAAGCTGGTGTTGTTGTACCAAACGCGACAGGTTGCGCGATTTGCGGTGCAGCAGATGCTACGGGATTGGAAACAGTCGCTGGCGAACTGGAAACTGGTGCAGGCATATTTGATGTGACATTATTTGACGCGATTGAACGAGACGATACGCGCGGAGGCACACGATTTGACGTTTTGGTGTTTTGATTACGCCACGGATTAGCCGCATCTACGGACGTGACTGTATTTGTTTCTGCCTTTTGCGCATCTGGCAACACATATGTTGGCAGCAAATAACTGCCCTCAGCCGTCAACGTCGGCAGTTGATCGTCCTTAACCGTCTCTTTTTGTGGCGTTGCAGCCGCTTGTTTCATTTTCGAAGTTTGCAAAGAAACTTCCTCATCCGTCAGCGTAAATTGAGTCGGCTGATAATCACCATCTCCCTCAGCCACCGTACGATAGTCATCGGCCTCGAGCCACACAGTCTTTGCTACAGCAGGCGAACTATATCCCATCATCACACCTGCGGACAAAACAGTACATACCATAAATAAAGATTTTAAATTATTCATTTTTATAAGCCTTAAATTGTTTACAACACCTGATACTATTTATATAAAAAAACAACGAGTCCGTCAATCACGAAATGCAAAAAAAATCAACTTTTTTCAAAAATGGCTCAAAACGAGTCGTTTTCGAGTTTCTTTTGCTTGTCAATTACTTACTATAATCGAAAATTCTTAATACTTTTTTAATAAAAAACTTGTATCTTGACAAAAGAGTGTTTATGCTTTAATAAACGAGAAGATAGTCAAGATAAGGGGTAAACCGTGAAAGAACCTATTTTAAGAGCAATAGCTATGCCACCACGCCTTTTTTGGGCACCTATGGCGCCAGCGGGGGCTAACCTCGGAGTACAGCTGCCTATGGCTTTGTTTGTGCAAACGTTCAGCAATATGAACCCTCTGTGGTTTGTCGTCACGACCGTTTTGGCGCATATCTTAATTATTATGGCGGGCGTCAGAGAACCACACTTATCCAAAATGATGGAGGCGCAAGGTCCATTTATGCGCTCTTATGTAAATATATACCCTGAAAAAGGGAAAAAGTTGGCCTCGTAAAGGATTAAAAATATGGAAGAAATCAGCGTCTTATCTATGATAGTCAACACGGCAGATTCTCTGTCGACCAAAGTTGTATTGATGGGTATTATCGCCTCTATGGCATTTGCGGCGTTGCTTGCAACAAAATTTGGTGAGTGGGTTTTGCCAAAACCAAAAGAAACGCGCGTAGCCGATTTCTTGCCTTTTGCAAGATTGGACGAAGACGGTGCGACATTACATTGTAAAAATGGTTCGCTGGCACGCGTGTTTGAGCTTAGTGGTACCGACACGACTTTGATTTTACCTGAAGAGCGTGAAGCTTTAATGAATATGCGCAAACAATGGATTGACAGCCTTTCCGAATTGGAAGTGACGGCCAGATTGATTACTTTGCGCGAGCGCATTCCTTTAAAGCAATACACGCCGCACAAAAACGAATTACTGCGCGAGATTGCCGAACGCTGGATTAAAAACTTGCGCCGCATTTATAAAAACAAGCACTACATTGTCTTGTCCGTGCCTGAACGCAAAAACGCACGGAAAGACCTTGATCAAGCGGGGCAAGCCTTGATTGCGATTCTGGAAAATTATCACCCTGTCTTAATTTCGGAAAAGACCCCCGAAAAGCACGAAGATAAAAGTCCCTTTTGGTTGTTTGCTTATTTGGCAAGCCCGCTATCCAAACCAAAGCCCATTATTGGACATGAATTGGGGGACGAGCTGAACTCACTGCTGACAGCGGATTACGTTTTGTTTTCGAAGGACGAAGGCATTGTCAAGTTCCGCAGTGGCGACAAAGAAAAGATGTGCATCGTCATCGGCATTCGTAAGCCAGGTGATTTTATGGACGAACAGATGATTGCGACATTGCTGTCTATGGACGTAGAAATGAACCTCGTGCACAATATTCAGCCGATGAACTATGTGAAAGCGAACTTGCTTTTGGAGCAACAAAGACGTATGGCGCGTTTGACAAGTCCCTCTATGAGCGTGCAAGAACAATATATGGCAGGCATGGAAATGCTGGATGCTTCGGACGCCAACGCGCAAACATTGGACAAGTACGCAATGACGATTTATATTTTTGGCGATACTAAAGAAGAGCTGCGCTTTGGTCAAGATGAAGTCGAACGAATTTGTCGTTTTTACAACGTGACACCCGTACGTGAAGGCTGGGCAGCGCAAGCGACTTTCTTTTCACAATTCCCGACCTATGAAGTCTACCCTAAAACATTCATGTATTTGTCTCGTGTGGTTGCATGCGCTCTGTGTATGGATAAAACGGCCGAAGGTCTGCAAAAATCTGACTGGGGCGATGGACCTATTTCGTACTTCAAAACAATCACTGGAACAGCTTACGCTTTCCAATTTCACGTTTCTTCGGACGCGTATGCAGTGGCTCACACCGCGCTGATAGGTCCGACTGGGCAAGGTAAAACAACACTGTTTTCGTTCCTTGCAGGTCAAGCAATGCGCCTGCCCGATTTGAACGTTTACTTTTTCGACCGCAACAACGGTGCAAAAGTTTTTGCTCTTGCTTTGAATGCGCCGTATATTCGATTTGACGGTGGAGAAGGCTCGACCACACTAAATCCGTTTGCAACGCCAGATACCCCTGATAATCGTGCCTTTTTGAGAACATGGTTGCGCGATATTACAGGATGCACAGACGCTTTATCTGAACAAGAAATTGCCCGCTCTGTCACCACAGCTTTTGAGTACTTACGTCCCGAAGAGCGTTTATTAAAAAATCTTTACACCAGTTGCTTTTCACCTTCTGGACAAATGCGCAGAGAACTATTCCGCTGGGTCAACAACGACCAATACGGCCGCATTTTTAACTCGGTTGAAGATAACCTTGATATGACAGAAAATCAATATATGGCTTTTGACTTTACAACGATTTTCCAAGACGCGATGTTGTCACCTGCGGTCATCAGCTATTTGATGCACCGTATTCACACGGTCGCAGCGGCACAAGGCACGCCGTCTATGATTATGATTGATGAAACAGCGCCTATGTTGGAACATCCAATGTTCCGAGAAAGCTTTATTGTTGGCTTACGCGAAGGTCGTAAAAAACGTCAAGCTTTCTTGTGCGCATTCCAGCAACCAAACTTTTTGGAAGCCAAAGGACTGGGCGATGCTATTCGCGGCCAGTGCCAGACAGTTATTTTCTTCCGTAATCCGCAAGCGACTGAAAAAGACTATGCAAGTTGGAACTTATCGCCACGCGAAATGAACTTCATTTTGGGCAAAGAGTTTGCTGACAGCAAATATGCGATTTTGGTATCACGTCCTGCGGTGCACGAATCAGTGATTTTAGATGTCAACTTAAGCGGACTTGGCCCCTATTTGAAGATTTACTCATCTGGTAATAAGCACGTGTTGCTCGCCGAACAATTAAAAGCGCAACTGGGTGATGATCAACACGCATTCTTGCAGACTTACCTGGACAAAGCTTAAGGCTTTTTCAAGTATCTGTTTACAGGCTTGAGTTTTAAGTCAATGCCCTGTTTATCTTTTAAAAACAGGCCTTTGAGCCATTCATTTCCAATGGCTGGCTCGTTTTTTGAGATTAGATTTTCTCTTATGCCGCGTTTGCTTTGGGACTAACCTTTTAAGCCTTTTGCTCCCAACGGCCTTGTTCGTTTTGTTGCCAATAAAAGCGGTCTATGCCCTTTTCGGTGACGAGCTTCCATTGCTCGCGCGCACTTTGTAAAGCCACCTCATCGCGGCCGTTGAAAAAGTAAAGAACGCGCACAAAGTCTTCCTCCAGCGGAACAGGCACCGAATCAACACACACGCACAAAGTCGCGTGATTAGGATTAAAGTGCGCCTTGTGTGTCAAAAAAACGGGCTGACTTTCATCATAACCGTCCTTATCCACCCCATGTGGCAAAAAGGAATCAGGCGGCGTTGTCCAAAGCAGCGTATTTAAATAATCAGCATGCTCGGCCAAATCTGTACGGATTAAAATCCGCTGACCGCTTTCATACGCTTTTGCCAGTACTTGCGGCAGCGCATTATCAAGGCTTGTCTGTTCCAAATGATAAAAATCAACGCGCATTCAAAGCCTCTGCATATTTATTTGCAAGCAATAGCAAAAAAACAAACAGTGCGATTTGCAACACGCCAAACAAACGCAAGTTTCTGACTTTTGCATCAATCAGACAACGAACAGCAAAGCCTTGTATCGCCGCGGGGAACAATAAATAAAACACGCCACGAAGAAAAATCAAAAGCAAAAATGCGCGTATAAAATCAATCCACGATATCGTCATTTAAGCCTCATCAAAAATAATGGGGATATGTTTTTGAAAGGCTTGACGCAGCTCACACATCAGCGTGCGAATATCAGGGTGCGCCGCCTCTGAGCAACGCATTTTAAAAATATGACGCCATTCACGCAAGTTTGCAGTCATGACAATTTCTGTTTTTAAACAGCACGGTAACACAGCCCGCGCCGTTTGCGCTTTTGCGCCTTGTTCGATCATTTGCAAATAGGCCTTTTCAATCGTTTGCATTGCGCTCAACCACGTTTGGTAGGCGGGCGAGTTTTCTTCAAGCTCGACAGGCTTTATCACGGAAATTTCCGAGCCGAACTTATCCTTTGAATAACAGCAATAGCGTGTGCTTTCTTGACTGAACGATGCCAAGCGGTGACGCACCAGTTCGTTTGCAATGGCTCTGTCCATCACGAACTTGACCGAAACCGAAAAGTGTTCCAGCACCGATTCGTGATGCCGCTCGACAATATGTGCCAAAAAGCGCTGATGAGACGTCTCATCGGCCTTGTCAAAAGACTGATAGCACGTGCGGCCGCACCTCTCGATATGGCGCAAAACAAAGTCTGTATCAATGGGGGTCAGAATCTCGAACGAAGATTTAACGATTTTTACCATATTTGTAATCCTTTCATTAATGCTCTTTATCTTACAAAAAAAACACCCTGTTTGTCAATCATAAAATCAGGCTTGTCAAAATCACTAAATACGATTATAATGCGTTTTATTGTCAATAAAGAAAGGAAGCTTCTTGTCAAAAAACCTGTTTGAGCAAAGGATTGTACATTGTACAGACAACTGCCCTTTCCTCGAGATTAACTATTTTGAAGCAATGGAAAAGATTCCGTATCATTGCGCTTTATATGACACATTCCTTGGCTTTGATGGCAAGGTGCTCAGGTGCTCTGAATGCCTTGGACAGCAACGCAACATTAAAGAAGAAGGCTTAAACTTCATCAATGCCTTTTACGCACAAAACTTAAACAAGTCAGCCACAAAAGCAGGATTTGCAAAGTTATTGCCGAACTTGCAACACCAATTTGTCGCCTTTTTGAAAAAGTTCGGCAAGCCCGTTGCGCTGAGCAATAACATCGACATTTCGGATTTAAATAAGCTGCAAAACGATCTGAGCACTAAACTGGCGCTCACAATGCGTCAAGTCAAGCACGACAAAAACATTGATGAAGTAATGCGACTTTTAAATAAGCCTGACGACGGTACGCCCGAAGATTTAACCAGTGGCGCAAGCAAAATGATTTTGAACTTGCTGGCGGTGATGGACTTAAGCGAGCGTGAAATGTTATTACAAATATTAAAGAACCCTTACACTTTTAAACAATTTTTGCAAAAAATAAAATTGATGCCAAAGGACGCAAACTTTCTTTCCAGCGCGCGCATCGTGCTTGAAAATATGTATCCAGAATCAAGCATCGTACACTCAAGCCAATCAAATATTGTTGCTAAAATCAAAACCGATCAACAACGCACAAAAGATTAAATAGGCATTTAAAAAGAAAAGAGCATTTAATAAAAAGCCCTCTTCTGCCACCTAGTCAAAGCGGTAAAGGCTCAGATTTGCTTGACTTGACTGATCCCTGGAATTGATTGCAAGCGGTTAATTGTTGAGGTCGACAGCCCATAGCCTTTCTTCAGCTCGATTTCTACCTGATAGTTTTCGGCAGGCGCTACCAAAATCACGCGACCATGTCCCGATTGATCTTGCTCCAAAGCTTGCTTAATTGCGGGCAACGCAGCCTGATTTTCCACGTAAATCATCGCAGCATCCGACACGCGCGCCACCGCGTCCGCCAACAACTCCACGTGTTGCAAGTTCACACGCATCATATCGTCCTTCATTTCGGCGGTAATCGACAAAATGAGTGGCTTACCTGAATCGAGCAACTCCCGAGACGCGTTCAGCGTATCTGAAAAGCACATACACTCAAAAGTGCCTGCCGTATCAGAGGCCGTAATAAAGGCAAACTTGTTGCCTGTTTTTTGGCTGATTTTCTCGCGCTTTTCGTTGATAATGCAGGCGATACGAAGCCGCACCGAACCTGCGCTTTTAACAAGCGGTTCAAGCTCGCTCGACAAGTTAATGCGCAGCCGCTCAAAGCTATTCTCATACGCGTCCAAAGGATGCGCCGACAAATAAAAGCCGATTGCTTGGCGCTCCATATCCAATTTTTCGCTTGCTGGATAGTCAGGTACTTCTGCCATTTTCAACTCTTCAAACTCGGCTTGCCCGCCGAACAAAGACGCTTGCGCGCTGTTGCGTTGTGCTTGCAAGCTCATCGAATGGCGGCTCATCGTCTCCAAATTAGCCAATAACTTTGCTCGATTTTTGTCAAGGCAATCCAACGCGCCCGATTTGACCAGATTTTCCAAACACCGCTTGTTCATCACGGTAGCACTGGAACGGGCTATAAAGTCTTGAATGTTCTTATAAGGGCCATTGGCATTGCGCTCGTTCACAAGGTCTTGCATTGCTGCCTCACCAACGTTTTTAAGCGCCGATAAAGCATAGCGAATTGCGCCATTTTCAACCGTGAAATTGACGCCAGATTTATTGACATCGGGCGGCAAAATCTTAATTCCCATTTTGGTAATTTCGCGCTTGAAAAAGCCCAATTTGTCCGTATCGATTTTATCCAGCGTCATCGTGGCGGCCATAAACTCAACAGGGTAATGCG
>ERZ1023658.238-NODE-238-length-18264-cov-7.062661_pt1 | contig 18264 bp, 18 predicted proteins | sample MGYA00380339_ERZ1023658 | MGnify/ENA primary metagenome ERZ1023658 (study PRJEB33179, sample SAMN07448981) | human gut metagenome | biome: Human-gut; feature: Human associated habitat; material: Faeces | host: Homo sapiens | place: India: Bhopal | collected... | reverse complement strand
CGCCCACCGAGATCTACACTTCACGCTTCGTCGGCAGCGTCTGATGTGTTTAAGTGACAGATGGCGCCCCCGGCAAGAAATGCGTGCTGGAAACCCGTGCCAACGGTCGCCCGCCTGTAGCCGTCAATGCAGAAGCCGAAAAGCTGCACGACGCCTTCCATGCCGCCATCGAAAAGTTGCGCCGCGCCGTAGAGTCTGACCTCGACAAGGTGCGTGACAAAAACATTCGCGAAAGCGTGCGCGGGGTCGATGACGCGGCCACCGGCACAGAAGGCTAAGCCTCGCACTGCTCCTCTGGTCTTGCCGACCAGTTCACAACAAAAAAGCCATGACCTTGCGGTCATGGCTTTTGTTTTAGGCGCTACGAAGCGTTATCGCTTAGACGGCTTCAGCAGTCAGTGCACCGGGCGTGGTCAGCTTGTCAGCCACCAGCAGAGCCTTCATCTGAGCCTGGCTCATGATGCCCAGCTCTTCAGCCACCACAGCGATAGGCTTGCCGGTCGCAATCGCCGTCTTGGCAATCTTGGCCGCCTTTTCGTAGCCGATCAGGGGGTTCAGTGCGGTCACCAGGGTCACGGACTCATGGATGCGGGCATCCAGCAATTCGGTGTTGGCCACAATGCCTTCCACACAGTTCACCTGCAGGGTCTTGCAGGCGGCTGCCAGGTGGGTCAGGCTCTGGTGCAGCGCCCAGCCCATCAGGGGCTCAAACGCGTTCAGCTGCAGCTGACCGGCTTCCACAGCCATGGTGATGGCAGCGTCGTTGCCGATCACTTCAAAGCACACCTGGTTCATCACCTCGGGGATCACGGGGTTGACCTTGCCGGGCATGATGGAAGAACCTGCCTGGCGGGCGGGCAGCTTGATGTCGCCCACGCCAGCCTGAGGGCCGGAAGACAGCAGACGCAGATCGTTGCTGATCTTGGACAGCTTCACGGCGATGCGCTTGAGGATGCCGGAGATGTCTGCAAACACGCCAGTATCGGCCGTGCCAGCAATCATGTCCTTGGACTTGAACACAGGCACGCCAGAGAACTCAGCCAGCTTGGTGGTCACCACGTCGGCATAGCCCACAGGAGCGTTGATGCCGGTACCGATGGCGGTGCCGCCCATGTTGATTTCGCACAGCAAGGCAGCCGACTCACGCAGGCGCTGCTCGTCAGCGGCAATCATGGACACAAAGGAGTTGAACTCCTGGCCCAGTGTCATAGGCACGGCGTCCTGCAGCTGGGTACGGCCAATCTTCAGGATATCCTTGAACTCTTCAGCCTTGGCCTGGAAGGCACCGCGCAGCGAAGCCAGTGCGGCCAGCAGGTTCTGCACTTCAAAGTAGGTCGCCAGCTTCACCGAAGTGGGGTAGGAGTCGTTGGTCGACTGCGAGGCATTGACGTGGTCATTGGGGTGAATCACGTCGTAGCGGCCCTTTTCCAGGCCCAGCGTTTCCAGCGCCAGGTTGGCAATGACCTCGTTGGCGTTCATATTGGTCGAGGTGCCAGCGCCGCCCTGAATCACGTCCACCACAAACTGGTCATGGTGCTTGCCAGCGATCAGCAGATCGCAGGCCTTGGCAATGGCCTGGGCCTGCTGCTCATTGATGGCGCCCATGGCCAGGTTGGCGGCAGCAGCCGCCTTCTTCACATAGGCAAAGCCGCGAATCAGCGCAGGCATTTGCGCCACGGTCTGGCCCGTGATGGGGAAATTTTCCACAGCACGTGCCGAATGCACGCCCCAGTAGGCGTTGTCGGGAATGTCCTTGGGACCCAGAAAGTCGCTTTCTTGACGCATGACGACCACTCTCCAATGCAATAAAAAATCGGGCTCCATGCACGTGCAAACGCCGCCCGCAGGCGGCGTCAAACTGCTCCATGCATATGTAATGACATCCCACATCCACGAGCGACCATGCCAAACTATGCGCAGTGGTGCAGGACCTTATGCATGGATTATGAAATCTTTCCTGCATGGGTCGCACTCATTTTGTGCATACCTATGCCATCTGCACTTTTATTGGGCAGAAAACCATGGTTTCTGCCTACTTTATGAGCATGCGTATAAATAAAACTCATAACCTGGTTGTTTTTTCTCTATATTCGCACCGATTTAGTGCGAATACGCTGTGCGGCATCGATCCATTTTGGTGCAGTGCAGTTTTCCTGCCGGTGCCATCCGTGGCGCCACTTATCGTTTGGCCATACGTTTTGGAGACAAGCACATGACAAGCTGCCTGACTGCTGCCCCCGCCACCACCGCTGCCTTGCCCCTGCAATTTCATGCCCGCATCAGCGGCAAAGTGCAGCACCGCGTAGGCGATGGCATGCTGCATGACATCCCGCAGGGTCAGAAAGTGCATGTAGACACGGCCCTGGCCAGCATGGTCGTGTCCTGGCACAGCGATGGCCAGCCGGTCACTGTCACACTGGCGCGTGAGGAATTTCTGTTCTACGTGGACGAAGGCCGCATTGAAGTGCTGGGCTGAAGCCCCCCAGAAACACAAAAAGCCAAGTCCTCAGGACTTGGCTTTTTTTGATAGCTGCCAGCGCTTACAGAATAAGCGCTAGCGGCATATTTGGCTAGTAATTTGGAATTACTTGCCAGCGACCACGCGCACCATTTCCAGGCACTTGTTGGAGTAGCCCCACTCGTTGTCGTACCAGGCCACGACCTTCACACAGGTCTTGTCCAGTGCGATACCTGCTTCGGCGTCAAACACGGAAGTGCAGGTTTCGCCACGGAAGTCGGTAGCCACCACCTTGTCTTCGGTGTAACCCAGCACGCCCTTCAGAGCGCCTTGGGACTGTGCCTTCATTTCAGCGCAGATGTCTTCATAAGAAGCTTCGGTGTTCAGCTCCACAGTCAGGTCGACCACGGACACGTCAGACGTAGGCACGCGGAAGGACATGCCGGTCAGCTTCTTGTTCAGCTCAGGAATCACCACGCCCACAGCCTTGGCAGCGCCAGTGCTGGAAGGAATGATGTTTTCCAGAATGCCGCGGCCGCCGCGCCAGTCTTTGTTCGATGGGCCGTCCACGGTCTTCTGTGTCGCCGTAGCAGCGTGCACAGTCGTCATCAGACCGCGCTTGATGCCCCACTTGTCGTTCAGCACCTTGGCCACGGGAGCCAGGCAGTTGGTGGTGCACGAAGCGTTGGAGACCACGTCCTGACCCGCATAGGTCTGGTGGTTCACGCCGAACACAAACATGGGGGTAGCGTCCTTGGAGGGCGCAGACATGATGACCTTCTTGGCGCCAGCAGCGATGTGCTTGCGGGCGGTTTCGTCGGTCAGGAACAGGCCGGTGGATTCGATCACCACTTCCGCGCCCACTTCGTTCCACTTCAGGTTGGCAGGGTCGCGCTCCTGGGTCAGACGGATCTTCTTGCCGTTCACGATCAGGGTGTTGCCCTCGACCGAAACTTCACCGTCAAAACGGCCGTGCACGCTGTCGTACTTCAGCATGTAGGCCAGATAGTCAGGCTCAAGCAGGTCGTTGATGCCCACGATTTCGATGTCCGAAAAGTTCTGCACGGCGGAGCGCAGCACGTTGCGGCCAATACGGCCAAAGCCGTTGATACCAACCTTGATAGTCATAGTTGCCTCGTCTATGGATAGTGAAAACAGAAAAACGCTGTGACTGTACGGAAAACACCCACCGGGGCCAAGGCCAGGGCGGGTGTTGCAAGCATCGTTATTGGTTGCGCTGGATGGCTTCGATCACGGTGGCTGTCACGTTCTCTGCCGTGAAGCCAAAGTGCTTGAACAGCACAGCAGCGGGAGCCGATTCACCGTAGGTGTCGATACCGACCACGGCAGCGCAGCCGTACTTCCACCAGAAGTCGGTCACGCCCATTTCCACCGCGATGCGGGGGATGCCGGCGGGCAGCACGCTGGTCTTGTATGCCACGTCCTGCTGGTCGAAGGTGGTGGTGCTGGGCATGGAGACCACGCGCACGCCAATCTTCTGCTCGGCCAGCATCTTCTGCGCGGCCAGTGCCAGCTGCACTTCAGAGCCAGTCGCAATGATCACGGCCTGTGGCTTGCCCTTGATGCCCACATCGGCAGGCTCAGACAGCACGTAGGCACCGTTGGCGATGTGGTCCAGTGCCTCTTCAGACTTGGGCGAGTAGGCCAGGTTCTGGCGGCTCAGCAGCAGGGCGGTAGGCTTGTTCTTGTGGCTCAGGGCCACCGTCCATGCCACGGCAGTTTCCGTGGTGTCAGCGGGACGCCAGACGTCCAGACCAGGGATCAGACGCAGGGAAGCGGCATGCTCGATGGACTGGTGGGTAGGACCGTCTTCACCCAGACCGATGGAGTCGTGCGTGAACACATGGATCACGCGCTGCTTCATCAGCGCAGCCATGCGGATGGCATTGCGGCTGTAGTCCGAGAAGGTCATGAAGGTGCCGCCGTAGGGGATGTAGCCGCCATGCAGCGCCACGCCGTTCATGATGGCGGCCATGCCGAATTCGCGCACACCGTAGTTGATGTGGCGGCCGATCTTGCCGTCTTCGGTCTTGACCACATTGCCCTTGTCATCCACGCGGAAAGCGGGGGTGGACTTGGTATTGGTCAGGTTGGAGCCTGTCAGGTCCGCCGAGCCGCCCAGCAGTTCAGGCAGGGCAGCGGTCAGGCCTTCCAGCGCCAGCTGGCTGGCCTTGCGGCTGGCCACGGTGGCGGCGGTGTCGTGTGCGTCAGATGCGATCTTGGCAGCCACTTCCAGGAAGTTGGCAGGCAGGTCACCAGCCATGCGGCGCTTGAATTCAGCGGCCAGCTCGGGGAAAGCCTTTTCATAGGCAGCGAACTTCTTGTTCCAGGCAGCTTCTGCCTTCTTGCCAGCAGCCTTGGCATCCCAGCCTGCATAGACTTCCGCAGGGATTTCAAAGGGAGCGTGTTCCCAGCCCAGTGCCGCGCGGGTCAGTGCGATTTCTTCCGCACCCAGAGGCTCGCCGTGGGCCTTGGAAGTGTTGGCGCGGTTGGGCGAGCCCTTGCCAATGTGTGTCTTGCAGCAGATCAGTGTGGGCTTGTCCTTACTCTTCTTGGCCTGGGCAATTGCCGCATCCACCGCGTCCACATTGTGACCATCTACACCACGGATCACGTTCCAGCCATAGGCCTCAAAGCGTGCGGGCGTGTTGTCAGCAAACCAGGGTGTGACCTTGCCGTCGATGGAGATCTCGTTGTCGTCCCACAGGGCGATCAGCTTGTTGAGCTTCCAGGCACCTGCCAGCGAAGCGGCTTCGTGCGAGATGCCTTCCATCAGGCAGCCGTCACCCATGAACACATAGGTGTAGTGGTCCACGATGGCGTGCTTGGGCTGGTTGAATTCAGCCGCCAGCAGCTTTTCAGCCAGTGCAAAGCCCACGGCATTGGTGATGCCCTGACCCAGAGGGCCCGTTGTGGTTTCCACGCCGGGTGTCACACCCACTTCGGGGTGGCCAGCGGTCTTGCTGTGCAGCTGACGGAAGTTCTTGATCTCATCCATGGGCAGGTCGTAGCCGGTCAGATGCAGCAGCGCATAGATCAGCATGGAGCCGTGGCCGTTGGACAGAATGAAACGGTCGCGGTTGGCCCAGTGGGGGTTGGCAGGGTTGTGCTGCAGGTGGCGGTTCCACAGAGCCACTGCCATGTCGGCCATGCCCATGGGGGCGCCAGGGTGGCCGGAGTTTGCTTGTTGCACTGCGTCCATGGCCAAGGCACGGATTGCGTTGGCCATCATTGGGGTGTTTGCCATGGGGGGGATGGTTCCGAATGGAATGTGTCAAATGATGCAAGGGATTTTACCGGTGTGGCATGGCGCAGGTTTCCATGTGATTACATAGCCCCCGCATGGCCTAAAGTGTGGCTTGCAGCGCGTGCGTGAACGCGTTAAGAAATTTTCTGCCATGACCTCTTTGAACCTTCCCGCCATGTTGCTGGCTGCCGGGCGCGGCGAACGCATGCGCCCGCTGACCGACACCACCCCCAAACCCCTGCTGCAGGTGCAGGGCCGTGCGCTGCTGGACTGGCACATGGCCGCCCTGCTGCGTGATGGCGTGCGTGATGTGGTGGTGAATACCGCCTGGCTGGGCGCGCAGATTCCCGCACACCTAGATGACATCTGGCCCGCACAGGGCATGCAGCTGCAGTATTCGCATGAGCAGCATGACTTTGGCCATGCACTGGAAACCGCTGGCGGCATTGCCCGCGCACTGCCGCTGCTGGGCGAGGCATTCTGGCTGGCAGCGGGTGATGTGTTTGCACCTGACTTTGTGTTTGATGCACAGCTGGCGCAGCGCTTTGCGCAGTCGGACGACCTGGCCCACATCTGGCTCGTGCCCAACCCGGCGCACAATCTCAAGGGGGACTTTGGCTTTGCCCCCGATGCGCCAGACAGCCACACAGGCCGCGCCATCCACCTGCCACCGGGCGATGTGGCACGCGACGCACGTCCGCGCTTGACCTACAGCACGATCGCCCTGCTGAAGGCAGACTTGTTCCGCCCACCGTTTTGCGGCATGGCCGCAGGCAACCCAGACGGCGTGGCCGAGCCGCTGGCCCCGCTGCTGCGCCGGGCCATGGATACCGGGCGCTGCGCAGCCAGCCTCTACACCGGCCGCTGGACCGATGTGGGCACGCCCGAGCGCCTGGCTGCATTGAACCAAAGCGCGACACAGAACTCTTAAAAAAACAAGAGCATCTAGCGCTCGTATTTCAAGGACTTTCAAGTAAAAACACTTGCAATCCTTTGAAAATCAAGCGCTAGCTGCTCATCTTTTGTATAACCACGCAGTGCATGGCACTGCGCAATACGATGCCTGTATGACCTCTGTTTACGCACAACGCCGCGCACGCCTGGCCGCCCAGCTGGGCGAAGGCGGCATTGCCATCATCCCGACCGCCCCTGAGCGTGGCCGCAACCGCGACAACAGCTATCTGTACCGCCACGACAGCTACTTCTACTACCTGACGGGCTTCAGCGAGCCCAATGCCTGCCTGGTACTCAAGGCTGATGGCAGCAGCACGCTGTTTTGCCAGCCCAAGGATCTGGAACGCGAAATCTGGGACGGCTACCGCCTTGGCCCCGAGGCAGCCGTGTCCACGCTGGGCATGGACGCAGCCTTCTCGGTCGATGACATCGACACCCGCCTGCCACGCCTGCTGGAGAACCAGGACAAAGTCTGGTGGCCGTTTGCCACGCACGAAGGCCTGGCCGCCCGTGTCGAAGGCTGGCTGCAGAAAGTCCGTGCCCGCACCCGCGCCGGGGCGCTGTGCCCGGCTGCACAGGGCGATGTGTGCACCCTGCTCGATGAAATGCGCCTGATCAAGGATGCGCACGAACTCGCCATCATGCGCCGCGCAGGCCAGATCAGCGCCCGCGCCCACATCCGCGCCATGCAGCGCGCAGCACGCATGCTGCGTGCGGGAGAAGACTGCCGCGAATACCACCTGGACGCCGAACTGCTGCACGAATTCCGCCAGGGCGGTGCCGAAGGCGTGGCCTATGACTCCATCGTCGCCGCAGGGCCGAACGCCTGCGTGCTGCACTACCGCGCCGACAAGGCCCCGGTGCGCAGCGGCGACCTGGTGCTGATTGATGCAGGCTGTGAGCTGGAAGGCTATGCCAGCGATATCACCCGTACCTTCCCGGCCAACGGCACATTCACCGGCCCGCAGCGCGCTCTTTACGAACTGGTGCTGGACAGCCAGAAAGCCGCCATTGCCGCCACCAGGGCAGGCAATCGCTTTAACGACCCGCACGATGCCACCGTCGCTGTGCTGGCGCAGGGCATGCTGGACCTGGGGCTGCTGGTCAAATCCTAGTCCGGCAATGCACAGGACGTGATTGCCCAGCGCGCCTACTTCCAGTTCTACATGCACCGCACCGGCCACTGGCTGGGCATGGATGTGCATGACTGCGGCAGCTATGTGGAGATGTCAGAAGTCGATGCCGCCAGCACACGCACCGATGCACTGTCGGGCGAGGCCATCACCCGCCCCAGCCGCATCCTGCGCCCCGGCATGGTGACCACCATCGAGCCCGGCATCTACGTGCGCCCAGCACCCGGCGTGCCCGAGCAGTTCCACCACATTGGCATTCGCATTGAAGACGATGCCGTAGTGACAGAGACCGGCTGCGAGCTGATCACCCGCGACGTGCCCGTGGAAGCCGACGCCATTGAAGCGCTGATGCGCGACTGACCCGCCAAGAAGAAAAGATGCACACCATGGATTTGCAACGCATGTATATCCGCCGCGCCACCAAGATTGTGGCGACGCTCGGCCCTGCCTCCAGCGACGTACACCTGCTGGCCCAGATGATTGCCACGGGCGTCAACGTCGTGCGCCTGAACTTCAGCCACGGCAAGGCACAGGACCACATCGACCGCGCCAATGCCGTGCGCGAAGCTGCGGCCATGGCTGGCCGCGAGGTGGCCATCATGGCCGACCTGCAGGGCCCCAAGATCCGCGTCGGCAAGTTTGCCGAAGGCAAGGTCTGGCTCGAAGCTGGCGCGCCCTTTGTGCTCGACGCCTCGCGCACCAAACCCGGTGATCTGCAGGGCGTGGGCCTGGACTACAAGGAGCTGCCCCGCGACGTGAAAAGCGGCGATGTGCTGCTGCTCAATGACGGCCTGATCGTGCTGACCGTGGACCGCGTCCTCGGTGATGCCGTGCACACCACCGTCACCATTGGCGGCGAGCTGTCCAACAACAAGGGCATCAACAAGCAAGGCGGCGGCCTGACCGCCCCCGCACTGACAGCCAAGGACATGGAGGACATCAAGACCGCCATGCAACTGGGTGCCGACTACGTGGCCGTGAGCTTTCCCAAGAACGCCACCGACATGGAAATGGCGCGCCAGCTGTGCAATGTGGCCTGTGCCGATACCGGCCACCGCCCCGGGCTGATCGCCAAGATCGAGCGTGCCGAAGCCGTGCCGAAGCTGGAAGAAATCCTCAAGGCCTCGGACGGCATCATGGTCGCACGCGGCGACCTGGCGGTGGAAGTGGGCCATGCGGCCGTGCCTGCCCTGCAAAAGAAGATGATTCGTCTGGCGCGAGACATGGACAAGGTGGTCATCACCGCCACCCAGATGATGGAGAGCATGATCACCAACCCCGTCCCCACACGCGCCGAGGTCAGCGATGTGGCCAATGCCGTGCTCGACGGCACGGATGCCGTGATGCTCAGCGCCGAAACCGCCGTCGGCAAATACCCGCTGGAGACCGTGCGCGAAATGGCCAAGATCTGTGCAGCTGCTGAAGCCGCCGAAGACCGCGGCCAGGACGGCCACTTTAACGAGCGCGAATTCACGCGGATTGACCAGGCCATTGCCCAGGGTGCACTGTTCACGGCCCACAAGCTCGGTGCCAAGGCGATTGTGGCCATGACGGAAAGCGGCTCCACCGCGCTGTGGATGAGCCGCCACCGCGTGCACATCCCTATCTATGCCCTCACGCCCAAGGTTGGCACCCAGCGCAAGATGGCGCTGTACCGCAATGTGCGCCCCCTGCTCATGGCCACCAGCACCGAGCGCGACAAGGCGCTGGTGCAGGCCGAGAGCCATCTGCGCATGCGCGGCATCGTCAAACCTGGCGATGTCTACGCCATCACCTGCGGCGAGCCCATGGGCCAGCCCGGCGGCACCAATATGCTGCAGATCTGCCAGGTGCAGTAAGCCCCAGGACGGCTGCTTTGGCCGTCTTGCCCCCAGCGTGGCAACAGGCGAATCACCACTGCCAATGCCACGGCCTCGGGGGGCGGTTAAAATCAAAAGTTACCACGCGGTTACAGCCGCGCAGCATTATTCTTCGTTCAACCTTACTGGACCACGACCATGCCTCTGATCTCGATGCGCGAAATGCTCGACCATGCCGCTGAAAACGGCTATGGCATCCCCGCCTTTAACGTCAACAACCTGGAACAAGTGCAGGCCGTGATGTCGGCGGCGGACGAAGTGGGCGCTCCCGTGATCCTGCAGGCATCGGCCGGTGCACGCAAGTACGCTGGTGAGCCCTTCATCAAGCACCTGATCCAGGCAGCAGCCGAGATGTACCCCCACATCCCTCTGGTGATGCACCAGGACCACGGCACCACCCCCGAAGTGTGCCGTGGTGCACTGAATCTGGGCTTTGGCTCGGTGATGATGGACGGTTCGCTGATGAGCGACGGCAAGACCCCTTCGTCCTTTGAATACAACGTGGACGTGACCAAGCAGGTCGTCGCCATGGCCCACGCCATTGGTGCCACCGTGGAAGGTGAACTGGGCTGCCTGGGCAACCTGGAAACCGGCGACGCTGGTGAAGAAGACGGTATTGGCGCCGCAGGCAAGCTGGAACACAGCCAGATGCTGACCGACCCTGAAGAAGCCGCCGTGTTCGTGAAGGAAACCCAGCTGGACGCACTGGCCATTGCCATCGGTACCAGCCACGGCGCCTACAAGTTCAGCCGCAAGCCCACAGGCGACATTCTGTCCATCCAGCGTGTCAAGGAAATCCACGCCCGCCTGCCCAACACCCACCTGGTGATGCACGGCTCTTCTTCCGTGCCTCAGGAATTGCTGGCCATCATCAACCAGTACGGCGGCCAGATGAAGGAAACCTACGGCGTGCCCGTCGAGGAAATCCAGGAAGCCATCAAGTACGGCGTGCGCAAGGTGAACATCGACACCGACATCCGCCTGGCCATGACTGGTGCTGTGCGCAAGTTCCTGGCCGAGAACCCCGAGAAGTTCGACGCCCGCGAATGGCTCAAGCCAGCCCGCGAAGCCGCCAAGCAAGTGTGCAAGGCACGTTACCTGGAGTTCGGCTGTGAAGGCCAGGGCGCCAAGATCAAGGGCTACACCCTGGAGCAGATGGCCAAGCGCTACGCCGCTGGTGAGCTGGCGCAAATCGTGAACTGATCCATCGCAAAAACCGGCGTCATCGCACGCCGCTTCGCAAAAACCCGCATGGCTAGGCCCTGCGGGTTTTTTTATGGTCTGCGTTGGCACGTTGTTTGCTCCAACTGCGCATGTTTATATTGCATAAATTCATGCATTACGCGTGCAAAGTTGATCACAATTGCAGCAACAAGGAATTTTTATGAGCACACTCATCCTCCGACGCACTCTGATTGCTTGCGGCGCCGCACTGCTGGCCGCAGGTCCCGCCATGGCGGACGACGCCGCCTCCTATCCAAACAAGCCCGTGACCATCGTGGTCGGCTACCCCGCAGGTGGCTCCACCGACCTGGTGGGTCGCCTAGTGGCCAACGAGATCGAGAAGCACCTCGGTCAGACTGTGATCGTGGAAAACCTCGGCGGTGCCGGTGGTGCCATTGGCGCGCAAAAGGTGGCCAATGCCAAGCCCGATGGCTACACCCTGCTGGTGGGCGCGAACAATGAAATCGCGATCGCCAACATGATCAACAAGTCGATCAAGTACAAGATCAGCGACTTCACACCGATTGGTGTGGTGGCCTCTCAGCCCATGGTGCTGGTGGCATCCCAGAAGGCGGGCGTAAAGAACACCGAAGCGTTCTATCAGGCAGTGAAGGCCAACCCTGCCAAGTTCAGCTACGGCTCGTCGGGCGTGGGCACTGCGCTGCACCTGGCCGGTGAAATGATGAAGGACCAGGCCCAGATCGACATGCAGCACGTGCCTTACCGTGGCGTGCCTGCACTGACCAATGATGTGCTGGGCAACAACATCGAATACGGCGTGTTCGTGCTGTCCTCCGGACTGCCGCTGATCAAGGCGGGCAAGGTACAGGCCATTGCTACCACCGAAGCCAAGCGCTACGCAGCGACCCCCGACATTCCTGCCCTGGCAGAGCACCCAGCATTCAAGAACGTGGACATCAACTCCTGGTTCGCCATGATGGGCCCCGCCAACATGCCAGCGCCTGTGGTGGCCAAGATCAAGGAAGCCCTGAACAAGACCATGGCCGCGCCTGAGTTCCGCAAGAAGATGGAAGACGCTGGCGCCCAGGTGATGGACAGCCAGATCGATGCCAGCCAGTACATCAACGGCGAAATCGCCAAGTACCAGAAGATCATCGACGTGGCGAAGATCGAGCTGTAATCCAGCTGCGACTGAGCACATGCCATGTAAAAAGCCCTGCAGGCCGCAGCCTGCAGGGCTTTTTACTTTACTGAGAGGATGTGCTATTTCATGCTGGCCAGCAGATCCTGCGTGTGCGGCGTGGGCTCGGGCACGCTGTAGATGCTGGGGTCCGCCTGAATCAGGCTGACATCAAAACGCCGCCCTGCCAGATAGTCTCGAACAGATTGCAGCACCACTGGGCTGCGGTGCAGATGGGCGCTGGCCTGCAACTCTTCCAGACTGAGCCACACGGTGCGCACAATGCCTTCGTCCAGTACGCGGTGGGCATGGTGCTGGCCCAGCTTGCCCGTAAAGGCAAAGCGCATATAGGTGATGTCAGAGCCGGTGCGCGTGCGAATGAAGCGGTTCATATAGATGCCCACCAGGTGCGTGGGCTCAAAGCTATAGGCAGTTTCCTCCAGCACTTCGCGTGCACAGGCTTGCAATGGAGTCTCGGCAGGATCCAGGTGACCGGCTGGCAAATTCAGGCGTAGCCCGTCAGCCGTGTTTTCTTCCACCAGCAAAAAGCGTTGATCGCGTTCGATCACGGCAGAGACCGTGACATTGGGTTTCCATCGGGTAGGCATGCGCGCATTATCGCGATCGCGCCACATAGATTTGTCAGCCAATGTCTTGTCTATCAACAATCAGAGCGCTGCAACCATATACAGCGCGCCTTCACCATAGGTTTGAAGGTGTGCCTGCTGTTGTGAATCACTGACGGGGCAAATCGAAAAACCTTGACGTTCCCAATAAGTTTGTGAGCCCTGCACCGACACCAGTGCCGCCTGCCGCATGCCACGCGCACGCGCCTGCTGCTTCAAGGTCTGCACCAGATGGCGGGCCACGCCCTGGCCGGCCAGCTCCGGCAGCACCGACATGTCATGCAGATAAAGCACCTGTTCGCCCGGCGCAGGCGGCGTAAAAACACCGTTGAGTGGCGTGATCTTGCCGGGATTGGACCAGTAGGCTGCCAGATAGGCCTTGAGCGCCTGCTCGCCTTCACGCACCACGCCAATGGAGCACTGGTGTGCACAGCACAGGCGCTGCGCAAACACTTCGCGGCTTTCCTGAAAGCCGTCGCCATAGCAAATGGTCTGCACATGCAGCAGGCTATCAACATCGTGCGCATGCAAGGGGCGCACCACCCAGGGAGATGGCAATACAGAAGCAGTCATGGCCTGCATTATCAAAGCGCAGCAGCAAGCTCCGCGCAGGCAGGCGATTCATCCTTCCAGCGCTGGCGAATGGCTTCAAGCTGCGAGCGCAGCGAGATGAATGCCGACACCAGCTCGGGATCAAAATGGCTGCCTGCCTGTGCTGCAATATGGGCCAGCGCCTCATCCACGCTCCACGCACGCTTGTAGGGTCGCACAGAGGTCAGGGCATCAAACACATCGGCAATCGCCACGATGCGCGCCGCCAGCGGAATGTCTGTGCCGCGCAGGCCCGCAGGGTAGCCCGATCCGTCCCATTGCTCGTGGTGGGCCAGAGCGATGGAACGCGCCATCTGCAGCATGCCTCCTTCATGCTCCCCCAGAATTTCCGCGCCAATCACAGGATGCTGGCGCATGATCTGCCACTCCTCATCATCCAGCGGACCGGGCTTGAGCAGCACGGCATCAGGTATGCCGATCTTGCCCACGTCATGCATGGGAGCCGCGTGCAGCAAATCATCTGCCCACTCAGGGGCGCAACCCATCGCCAGTGCCAGCGCATGGCTGTAATGGCTCATGCGCAGCACATGCATGCCGGTTTCGTTGTCCTTGTACTCAGCGGCTCGCCCCAGGCGCTGCACGATCTGCAGACGAGACTGGCGCAATGCCTCAATATCTACCAGCGACAGGTGCGTGCGCACACGGGCACGCACCACAGGTGCACGCACGGGCTTGATGATGTAGTCCACCGCTCCGGCTGCAAAGCCATCGGCCTCATCGCCCACCTCCGCCAGCGCAGACACAAAAATCACCGGAATACTTTCTGTCCTGGGGTCAGCCTTGAGCTGTCGGCACACGTCATAGCCGTTGAGCTCGGGCATCATGATGTCCAGCAAGATCAGATCCGGCTTTTGCTGCTGTGCCAGCTGCAGGGCCTTGCGGCCATCGGTCGCAAATTGCAGGCGGTAGTCCTCGCCCAGTATCTGGCGCAGCACATGCAGGTTGGTGGGCTCGTCGTCCACCAGCAGCAGGCGTGGCCTGCGATCTTCATGCTTGGGCAGCATGGGGTGGTTTCCTTTCTGAATCAGAACTGGTGCTGACGCTGCTCGCCAGTGCCTGTGCACACTGCAGCGCCTGGTCAAAGCCAAACATGTCGATGGCCGCCTGCAGCGCAGCCACCATGGCTTCAGGCAGCAGTTGCTGCAATTGCTGCAAGGCCTCGCTGTCAATCTCACCGCCCTGCAGCGCCTCGGTCAAAGCCTGCAGTGCTTCCTGCACCTGGGTCCGTGCAGCGGCGCTCAGCCCTGCCTCTGCAGCTATGGCAGCCGGCGCCAGTGCCGGCGCTGCACTGGTGACCTCGGCGCTGCGCAGCAAAGCCAGATTGCCTGCGGCGCCACGCATACGGTGCACCACAGCCAGGGCTGTATCCCAGTCGCCATGCTGGGACAAGCTCTGCAGCTCGGGCACTCGGCTGTGCTGCTCGTTCAGAAAACGCGACCACGCCGTGCGCAGCGCTGCCTCGCTGCCCCACAGCTGCAAGCCGGTATGCCAGTCCACCACCTCACTTTCCGCCGCAGCGTGCGCCAGCACGGCGGGCACGACCGAAGCACCTGCAGCAGGCTGGTGCTTGCCGCTCTCGCTGGCAGTACGGCCCTGCAGCACACGCGCCATTTCCTGCAGCAGCTTGTGCTGCTCCAGTGGCTTGACCGCAAAGCCATCCATGCCAGCCGCATCGGATGCGCGGCGGTCCTGCTCCAGCACGCTGGCCGAGAGCGCAATGACGGGAATACGGGGCTGCTGATGCTCGGCCTCCCAGGCGCGAATGGCCATGGAAGCCTGCAGACCATCCATGTGCGGCATCTGCAAGTCCATCAGGATGATGTCGAACGCCTGTGTCTGCCGCAGCTGCAGGGCCTGCAGACCATCGCTGGCAGATACCACCTGGTGGCCATGGCGCTGCATCACTACCTGCAGCAGTTCCAGGTTCTGTGGCACATCGTCGGCAGCCAGAATGTGCAGCGGCGGCAGCTGCACCGCGCTGGCAACCGCTTCATCAATGGGTGCCTGACCAATCGGCAAGGGCAGCTGCACATGGAACTGCGTGCCCTCACCTTCACGGCTGCTGACGCTGATTGCGCCGCCCATCAGCTGCACCAGCTGGCGCGAGATGGTGGTGCCCAGGCCCGTACCACCAAAGCGGCGCGTGGTGGACGCATCAGCCTGTGCAAACGGGTCAAAAATACGTTCGAGCTTGTCCTGCGCAATGCCAATGCCCGTGTCCTGGATGGTCAGGTGCAGGCGGCACTGCTCATCGTTCACGCGCAGCTGCACATGGCCGCGTTCGGTGAACTTGACGGCATTGCCCATCAAATTGATGAGAATTTGCTGAATACGCAGCGCATCCCCGCGCAGATAGCACGCCCCACGGCCAGGCGCACATCAATCAGCGCTCCGTTTTTGTGCAGTGCCTGCACCTCACGGCCTGCGCCAATGATGTTGGTATGCCCTGTGCTGATGTGGCGCTGCAGATAGCCGTCATGCGCCTGCTGGTGCGGCATGGGCATGAGCATGCTGACGTTGCGGCCCAGCACTTCCTGCTCCGTCCAGCCCAGCAGGCGTTCCGCTGCGGGGTTGAAAGCACTGATGCGGCCATCGCTTTCGATCATGATGATGCCGTCCACGGCAGTATCGACCAGTGCGCGCAGGCGGGCCTCATTACGGCGAATTTCCAGAAACAGCTGGCGCGAACGCATCAGCATGTGCAGCACCAGCAGCACCGTGCCCACCAGCAAGGCCCAGGCTGCAGCGCTGGTCAAGGCGGTCCAGTGCACCTGCGCGCACCTGCTTCACTGTCGCCCTGCCCAACCAGGATGTAGATGGCATCCATGGCGATGTAGTGCATGCTGGCCGTGGTGGCACCCATGACGCCGCCGCTGACCAGCGTAATCAGCATGGGCCGCGCACCCACACTCTGCATGCGGCGGTACAGCACCACGGAAAAAAGCGCCATGGCCAGCCCCATGCCCAGCGCCAGCAGCAGGCCCTTGGGGGCGTGATGCATCAAATACGCAGCATCCGAGGCAAACATGCCCCAGAAGTGCATGGATGCCACGCCCAGGCCCAGCGCCACACCACTGAGCAGGACACGCCACCACTGGGCTTGCTGCAGCAGCAGGGTGTGGACCACGACACCCGCCGCCAGCAGGCTCGGCAGCGCCGACAGCGCGCTGTGGAGGATGGAGAACGTCCCCGCCGCGCAGGGAGTGAAGGCCTGCATGCCAATAAAGTGCATGCTCCAGATCCCGCCTCCCAGCAAGAGCACGCCAGCTGCGGCCATGCCTGTACGCCGCGGGCCGGGAGCAGTCCGTTGCGCACGGGTGCAGACATGCACGGCCAGCATGGCGGTGACCAGCGCAACCAGAATGGAGATGACAACCAGCTGGGGATCCATCCACTCCCACTGCATGTGGACATAGGTCAGGTCATCAGACAAAAAAACGTATCCACATAGGGTCTGCGCTTGCGGGAATAAGGAGAGAGAGGGGGATCCGGGCAATCTTGCCCGAGTTACATCAACCTGTAGGAATGAACCTACATTTTTGCCAAATTTGACAAACCCGCCACAGCAGAAGCCCGCCAGCGTTGACGCTATAGCGACAGGCCATAGGCAAGATAGAAACTATCAAATTCACCATCTAATTGCGATTAACTATCATTCATGCATCTTCTCTGGATGAATGCTATGTCCCATCTGCAATCGCTGATTCGTCGCAACGAGACGACGCTGATCAAAACGTCCTGCTACTACGTGATCCACGTCCTGGTAGCGGCGGGCGTGGCCTATGCCGTCACGGGTGACCTGATGGCTGCACTCACGCTGAGTTTGCTGGAGCCCACTGTGCAGGCCGTGGCCTATTTCATGCACGAGAAGGTCTGGATGCTGGCCCCGCGCATGCGCCACCGCGCCCTGATCAAGACTGGCACCTACTACGTGATTCACATCTTCGTCGCCTCCTGCGTGGCCTACGCGGTGACCGGTGACCTGGTTGCAGCCTTCACCCTGAGCTTGCTGGAGCCTACCGTGCAGATGGTCTTCTTCTTTGTGTACGAAAAGCTGTGGGAGAAAAAGGCCCAGGCCAAGCACAAGGTGCACAGCATCCTGCCCCTGTGCGTGGCCGCAGGCCCCTGCCAGCGCGCCCAGACCTGCAGCCAGCACTGCACACTGCGTACGCTCTGAACCCACTTTCCCAAGGTCGCGTCATGAACAAGCCCAGAAACAGTTTTTCCGCCTGGTTGCTGCAATGCCTGGCCCACATGGCCTGCCACTCTTAAAAAAGAAGCTGCCAGCGCTTTACAGCAGCCAATTTCAGAATCAGATCATTCTGAAATCTTGATATTTCAAGCGCTAGAAGCTATCAATTTGCAAGCACCTGGCATGCGCTCTGCTTGCCCTGACAGCCAGCCCCTGCATCCCCCGCCCCATTGTGTGGATGACAGTGAAAGGTGTTTGACCCGCACCGGCCTGTGCCAGCGCCCCACTTTTGATAGCAAACACCTACAATGGGCTGCAAGAATCTAACTGTGTACAACCTCTGCGACAGGCTGCCTGCGCGGCCTTGCGTCCTGGGAGACGATATGCCTGAGAACACCTCACCCACCCTGCAAGACAAACGTGCTTTGCTGCGCCAGTCGGCGCTCGAATACCACCAGTTTCCCAAGCCCGGCAAGGTCGCCATCGCTGCCACCAAGCCCATGGCCAACCAGCACGACCTGGCGCTGGCCTACTCGCCCGGCGTAGCTGCGCCCTGCGAGGAAATCGTCAAGGACCCTGCCGCCGCCTTCAAGTACACCAGCCGCGGCAATCTGGTGGCCGTGATCTCCAACGGCACCGCCGTGCTGGGCCTGGGCGATATTGGCGCACTGGCCTCCAAGCCCGTGATGGAAGGCAAGGGCGTACTGTTCAAGAAGTTCGCCGGCGTCGATGTGTTTGACATCGAAATCAACGAAAAAGACCCACAAAAGCTGGGCGATGTGATCGCAGCGCTGGAG
>ERZ1023658.230-NODE-230-length-19013-cov-16.252664_pt1 | contig 19013 bp, 16 predicted proteins | sample MGYA00380339_ERZ1023658 | MGnify/ENA primary metagenome ERZ1023658 (study PRJEB33179, sample SAMN07448981) | human gut metagenome | biome: Human-gut; feature: Human associated habitat; material: Faeces | host: Homo sapiens | place: India: Bhopal | collected... | reverse complement strand
CGGTGGACGTCAAGGAACTCCACAAGGAGGTGGACAAATACTCCAAACAACTCCGAGAGCTTGACTTGAAGATTCAAGAACTCAACTGGACGGTAGAGTTGGTAGAATAAGGCAGTTGGTCGAATAAGACTTCAGAAGAGTAGTTTTCTGGGCGCAATAGTGGCGGCAAGACTGACGACAGCACCCAAGGGGCTGAATATCCACCTTATGCACAGGTATGCACAGCGCATGGGGCACCGGGTACACGGGCATGCCTTATCATATTTAGCGATATGAGGCAGCACAACTCACAGCGCACTACCATTTGCCGACTATAGGCTACAGAAAACGAGGGTGGGAAGAGGGAAAATAGGAGGTTGTGCGGCGGGACGCCGCACCTCCTACTACAAACAGTTTTATCATATAATAAGATTATGGACAACAGGGCAAAGTTTTATTGTTGGCTGATAGGCAAGTTGGAGCGTCGCCACATGACGATACAAGAAATTTGTGACGACTGGGCTGATTCGTCGAGCAATATCGACGGCAAGGAGCTCAGCGTGCGCACTTTCCACCGCTACCGTGAGGAGATAGCCAACCTCTTCGGCATAGAGATTGAGTGCGACAAGGCCGATGGCTACCGCTATTTCATCCGTCGTGACCGCTATGCCGACACGGAGATATCAGAGTGGCTGCTCAGTTCCCTGCGCATGGCATCGCTCGGCGACATGCTGAAATACCATAGTAAAGTGATGTTGGAGAAGGCACCGGAGAATACGCAATTCCTCGACGACATCATCAGTGCCATTGACAAACAGTATGCCATCCGTTTCCACTACCGCACGCCCTACGGCGACGAGATGGAGATGGAGCTCGTTCCGGCTTTCCTCCGGCTGTTCCGCCAGCGGTGGTATGTCATCGGCAACCTGATAGAGCAAAATGACCATACGCCCAAGCTCAATGCCGACGGCTCCGACTTCCATCCCCGTGTGCTGCCCTTCGACCGCATCAGCTATTTGGAGATTGTCTGCGAGAAACAGCTGCTGTCAAAGAAGGCAAAGGAACTGTTGAGCCCTGACAACTTCTACGAGGGTTGTTTTGGCATTATTCGCCAGCAGAACCTCCCGCCACGAAAGATACGCATCCGTGCCTTCTATCCGGAGAACAACTACATCGGGGAGGTGCCGATCCACGAGAGCCAGACCAAGATACACGATGCCGCTGACGGCTCATATACCGACTATGAGCTCTTTGTCAGTCCGACACGTGACTTCGAGCAGGAACTATTGTGGCACGGCCGTAAGATTATCGTTCTCAGTCCCGACGACTTCCGTCAGGAAATCATCGGCATCCTCAAGGATATGGCGAGAAGCTACGAGACGAGAGAGAACATGGTGGAGGAATAATATACGATAAGAGATAAATAGTGGAAAGCCTTTTGCGTAATTCTATGTAATTGTAGATAAAAAGTGCATTCTCCTATTAGGACATCCCCCAGCCATTTCTCTTCTTTGTGCCATCCCAGTTGGTAAGCTCACCACTGGGACCACCGCCACCTGTGCTGATGCCACCTCTGCCCCCTGCCATGAGATACAGATTCTTCACCAACTCTTTGGGGACAGTCATCTCCTCGCAGAGCTGTCGGGTGCGCACAATGGCAAGTTTGTACATGCCGTTCGTTATGCCTGACCCCGTCCAGTCCATTCTATCTAAAATTCTGTTAGCTGCCGTCTTACGCTGTCCTTCGTCTGTCGGATCAAGATCGCATCTGACTGCCTCTGCAATGATGCCATAGGCAATGTTTTTCTCTTGCTCTGGCGTAAAAATGCTAAGATGTGATTGGGCATAAGCCATGATAGCACCGATAGCATTTTTAATCCAGGTTTTGAGTTGATGTTCAAAGTCCCTAATATGCTGTTGGATGCTCCATATCTCTTTAATCTCCGGAATAGAGAATATGTCGTTAAGCAGTCCTTCGGCATTGTCAGCGCGTTTTTTCTCTCGTTCTGCTATTACTTCATAGTAAGAAGCAGTTCTTCTGGACTCGGTGAGTTGATTCCGTAACCTTTGGATTTCTGTGTTCTTCTGCTTACGAAGATTACAGATGGCAGTCTCGTCCATCATGGAGATTTTCGTCCTCAGTTCGTCATTCTCCGCTTTCAGTTCCTCGTTTTTCTTTTGCTTGCTTTCGTTTTCCGCATACAGTATATAACTCGTTTGAAAACAGCATGATACGCCACGAAATATCACATTGATTTCCTCCCATTCCACAAAATCACCAAGTATCGTGTCCCATCACAACAGACACAAATCCGTCAGAAATCCGAAACGGGAAAATAATGGGAAAACAAGGATTTCAGAAAGCAAAGTCCAGACATTATTAATAATGGAACAAACAAGACACGAGCAAAAGCAAGATGTCTATCGCTCCATCTTGCGGATGGCACCTAAACTCCTCCTATCTTCCTTGCCATCAAAGAACGCGTTGAGCACATCACGAAAGACATCGTTGGGTGAGACCGCATCGAAGAGGGTCATTGAGGAACGCAACTTGTGTGCATCGATAGGACTGCCCATGACGGCGACAATATCTTTGCCATGATGCGTCAACACCGCATGCGTCACTTCACGCAGACGGGCTCCGAGCACGGGATGCGAGAGATACGCCTTCGCCTCCTCCACATCGGCAAGACCATATATCCACGAGTAGGAACTGTGGCCGAGCCCCCGCAACTGTGGGAAGATATACCATATCCAGTGGCTCCGCTTCTCACCGTCTTTCATCTCCTGCAAAGCCGTGGCGTAATCGGACTGCTGCATGTCAAGGAATCGCTGGAGGTTGAAAGGATCTTCAGTAGTGTTATCCATCATCCTTTCAAAATCGTCGAGGATATGGCGAAGCGTAGGAGTCAGCAGACCATAGCAGTAGCCGGCGAGTGCTTTTGGCATCTCGTAGGCAGCCTGAGCGATAGCACCTGCCATGGCACCGATGGTGTCGCTGTCGCCACCAATGGACACCGCGTTGCGGATGGTACTCTCGAAGTCGTGGCTGTCGAGATACGCGATGATGGCCTCTGGCGTGCTGCCCATACACGACACGTCGTAGGTGTATTCGGGGCGTATCCCGTCGATGGTACGGTGGAGGTCATATCCGAATGCCGTCTCTAAATACTCACGAAGTTCTTCCTTCGACTTCCCCTGCTTTGTGAGGGACACTGCGGCAGCAATGGCCTGTGCGCCCTTGATGCCCTCGGGGTGGTTGTGCGTCACCTCTGCGGAGATCTTGGCGAGGTCCAGAGCCTCATCCAGACTCTTTGCATAGAAGCCCACAGGACTGACCCGCATACCGCTGCCGTTGCCCCAGCTGTTGTATGGCTTCGGCTCACGCTCTATGAGCCACCGTTTGAAACTGCCGCCATATCCTGCCCAAGGGTATTTCAGTCCAAGCTCACGCATACACTGCACGAGGTATTCGTGACTGTGCGTCTTATCTTCCGTCAGCCATCTCGCCACGGCAAGCGTCATCACCGTGTCATCGGTAAACTTGCTGCGCGGTGTCAGCAGATGAAAGTAATAATCCTTTGTGTTGTTGAACTCATACACGGAGCCAACCACGTCACCAATAATTGCACCTAACATAAGCTATTCTGTTTTTATATAATTTCTATATACGCGTTTCCCTTAGGATACGCCAAATTCTTTTATATGTCCACATCATCCTCCACAATTCTATGCATACACTCAAGTAAGTTCTTGCTATTTGAACTTTTATTACTTGATCCGTTTAACGCAGCTGCATGCATATTGAATATGCGTACACAATCTTCTCTTACTGGAGAAAAGGAAGATAACACATCTAACAAATTGTATCTTGTTTGCCAATGTGATAATTTATAGGAATCTTCTTTTGCAATTCGTTTGTTAAACAGAATCGTTTGTTTTCGACTGCTATCAGATTCTATAGTCTGAAATTGGAAATCATGATATTTATTAGCAATAATAGACTGCATTAATTTTAGAAAGTTAGGAACAATTATTGGTAGGGAAGACGTTACATATGACTTGACTACAAAATAATCCTCGTATTCTTCTAATGTGATACTTTCATTATTATATATGACATCACATGAGCAATTAGCTGGACCTAACACTTTGATATTGTCTACCAATAGTCCTGATTCATAAGAAAGTGATAGAAAGCTATTCAGTATAGGATTTTGTTCCTTAGCTATATAGTCAAACCATCCAGCCATAAACATTCTCCTCTCAATCCAAGAATATGTCATTACCGATAAACTATAAGGATCAATGGCTTCATTTGCTAAAAGATAACTCCATAATAAATTCCATTCATGCAAGGGCAACCATATACATAATCTGACCCATTGGAATTTGGAATTTTCACTTTTTGTCAAGATAATACGATAAATGAGCCAAACCAAGAGCCAGATTAGAGCAACAACTATTAGAAATACAAGCACGTCCATCTATCTATTATAGCAACTAAAGAAAAAGTGCAACTTGTAATCACCTTTACGTAAGATAAGAATAGAGTAACAAGACCTCTCAAACGGATTCGAAAAGTCTATATCTATGATGTCAATGACTACATCCCTCAACATAAGCTATTTCTTTTTATTCCATTTTTTTCATTTTCTGAAAACAAGCAGATTGCTTTTACGCGTCCACACATTTAGGTCTCCATGAAGAATGCCATCTGCATCACGATATACAGGCTCTGTACCATCAGCTCCAGTGAGATAAACAGCATCAATGAAACCATAGTCGGCAAGGGCTTCGGCAAAGTCGTACAATGACTCCTTATTGACAGTCTCCACATAATATGCCGTAGCGTCTCCGGGCTTGCGAGCCAAGGCACGGCGGTGAACCTTTCCCTTCAAGGCAAACTGCTTCAGACAGATTTGTCCGGCTGAGACAAGTGCAAACTGACGGAACATGCTACCACCCTGGTCGAGGACATAGTCGCGCACAGAGTCTTCCTGACTGATTCCCATCTGCCAGCCTTTCGTCGTCACGGCAACAAAGCCGGCTTTGCCGGTGCCTTGTGCCAACATTTTTCCATTGTAAACGAAGTCGCCGAGGAAATGATACTGTTTGGCATCATCGAAGTAATAGTCCCAACCTTGAGTCACCAACACGACGGATGAATCGCTGTCGGCAGGCATTTCCCGTGACATGGATGCTTTCAACCCGGCGAGATTGTAGAAACGCATTGTCACCCCGTCAATAGAATCAGCGGTAAAGACATGAACACTGTCGCCTTTAATTTGCCCAGTCTTGTTGAGGTCGGTTATTATCTGCACACTCGACCTTGACACCGGGTATTCAAAATTGACCGCCCATCGATGGTGCTGGTAGTAGCCCCACCCCAACCACGCACAGATGGCAAGCAGGAGCAGGATGATGACAGCAAGAGCTGCTCTCTGCCAACTGAAAAACTTTTTCTTGTTGGCAAGAGAAGGAGTCATATCTTCACCTTTTCTTATAGTCGGCTGTGGTGCGATTCCTCCTAAAAACTGTATGTCGTCGTCGTTGAATTGCATCTTACTTGTCGTTTAACAGCCCGTCAGCCAATGCTGACAAAGCCTTGTGAGAAATTCCGTCAAGGACAATCGGCATGTCCATGCCCTTGCGCCATAACGTTAGCTTGTCTTTCTTCGTGTCTATGCGGTGTATATAGCTGATGTTCAGCACGTGTTGTTTGCCTATACGGACGAACATCGGTGGCAGACCACGCATCTGCACATCTATCAATCCAGAGACAGCCTTCAAACTTATCCACAGTTGCACCGGTTCTTCCCGCCCGTAAAGCCACAGCTGGCAGTAGTTGCCGTCCGACTGGATATACATTATCTCGTCGGGCGACAGCCGGAGCAAGTCCTGCGTGGTGTTCTGTATGATTATCGGCTTTGACATTAATATGGTTTTATGCCGACAAAGATAAACATAATTTCTGATAATTCATGGACGTGCTTGATATTTTATGTTCTAAAAACTATCCGATGTGCTGCTTACAATAGTCACACAGATCATTCTTCTTATCAAAAGTATTCTTGCCATGGGCATCTTGCATAATACAATGCGTATTATCCTTCGGACAGTGAGGATAGCCAAAGAAGGCATGGATGAACTCATGGATTACGAGTTTCCATAGTTGACTATGCTTTTTCAATCTGAATGTAGAAACAACGCAAGCATGACCTGGCCTGTGGCTCAGCCCCATAACACCATAGTCTTTCTGTCCGTGAATAGAAGTTGAAATGTCGTGATGGGTCAGAGCAATTATTACTGTGTCTCGAGCATTCCTGCTGACATCATGCTCTAGTGAACCAATAATCTTGTCGGCACGATAACGGTTTCGTGGTTTGTAATACCATTGTGAAGACATTTTCTTTGTGGGCAACACTTTGAAAGTCCATGTCCCATAAAGAATATCGTCGAAATGCTTCGCCAACTCGTTCTCCAACTGATAGGCTTCCTTTTGAGTAAAGTCATCGTATGGCTGCAATAATATCGTTGCTTCGGGACAAGGGCAGAGTGTGTCTGCATCTGTTGACATAGCTTCTTTCTGGTGGCACGACATCTGTGTAGCAAAATAGGGAAAGCCGAATTTCTGTGCAAACTGCCCTACATTTTTGTGCCAACAGCGCTGGGCTATATAGTTTTTCACCACATAGCCATCCTCACCCTGAAGGAGCCACCTATTAGCAACAGCACATGCGACTATCACCAACAGCAGTCCCACGCAGCATCCAATAATCGTTTTCTTTTTTCTTGTCATAGCTTTCTGTTTTTATTTTCTGCTCGCAAAATTAGTCATAAAACTCATGACCGACAAGCAGAAAACCTGGTACTGGATGAAATGCATCCCTTGGGTGATGAAATACAGTTTTCGTTGGATGTTATTGGAACATTCCGTGTCCGAAAAACGAGAGTACTCCCACACTAACACCTTTTGTGATATTAGTGTGGGAGTACTCCTTTGTCTCCTTTGTTGATGGCTATCGATCCATCTTGCCTAAGTTTTTCCTATTTTTCTTGCCCTTAAAGAACGTACCGAGCACGTTACGGAAGATGTCAACGGTACTTACTTATTGATTCTTTTCCTTCATGGACAGCCAACTGAGCTCACGCTTCGCATAGTCTCTACATAAGGGGTCGTCTAACAGCGTCGTCAAGAACTCCTTGGCCTCAGCAATCTGCCCCCAGTCTATAAGTAAATATGCCTTCCGACGCTTCAGGAATGCACGCCATGCGCTCTTTATTTGATCTGGCGCATCGATCTGCATTATGAGTTGTTTATCAACAATAGACATGGCTCTTGCATCCTTTGTTCCGACAAGGCAATTGATGTATTCCATCATGTTGTTCAGATCACAAGACCCATAACCAACATCAAGGAAATAATTGGCGACCTCCGGCAAATCAAGCTCCATATAACAAGAGCCAATCTTTGCCGCGGCATCCAGACACATGAATTTCCTGTCATCAGAGAGGTTGTCAAAATTAACGAGTAACGAAAGGTAAACATTATACAAGCCCAACATTGACTCAACAGCATGAGTCCTTTCCTTATTATAAAGGCTACCCACCTCGGCCATTATCTCTTCAACAGGCTTGGAGAAATCATACTCGTGCGGCTTAGAGGAGATAACGAAAGATTTATAGTCAGAGAACTTTCCATAGCGATCCGATATTATGTTTGGGTCATTCTGGAAGCCCGGAACAGCAACATCTATACGGAACAAATCGGAATCTTCTATCGCGTTTACTTGAATGATGATTGAATTATCGTGGCAGTGATCTGATTTGTCGTCTTCCATATCGCCACACTGGTAGCAAGCTCTTGAATATCTAAGTACCACCGTATTGCCGTCATGCAGCAAGTCCTGAAATTTATATCTCCATAGTTTATCACGATTATATACGTCATCGTATGTGTATCCGTCATTGCCTTTACGACATACACACATACTTATAATATTGTAAGAGTTGACCCTCAATAGGTGTTGAAGTACGAATCCAAGGGTTACATACGTGGTATCTTCTGCTATATTCTTGCGATACTTATCCAATGAACTCTGATAAGTAGTCTCTATTATCTTAGTTTCGACTTCTTCCAACTTGTCTCTGTTTTGTTCCAGCAAAGACTTTATCCGATAATCTGCTAGATCGGCAGATACCCCGAGGTAATCGTATAGAATTGTGGAATGGAAAAAATAAGCGATGTCCATAAAATGGAAAGCTCTTGGTATGTCGTGAGTAGATACAAGGCAACGTGCCATCCTGTAATTAAACTCACCATATGAGTCTCCATGTTTAAAGTTCTCTGAAGGGTTATCCAAGGCATATATTGCCCGTTCGTATTGTCTCTGTGCATCATAATATTTTGACTGTCTACGCAGTGCATTACCGCAACAAATATAGTCACTCGTTCTTACTCGACCAAACATACCTTCACAAACAGCAAACTGCAAGCCCTTCAATGGCTTATCATGCTTTATACTGTCAAGAGTTCTATTCTCCATGTCTTGATAGAAGCGCCACCAATCGTCTAAATTATTTGAACTGGCGCGACAGCACAACAATGTAGAATTCAGTGCGGCGAGATTTCTGCTCTGCCAAGTATGCTTATCATCATTGGCATTGGTCCTGCCCACCATACTGTAGACACGCAAATAAAGTACATCCGGTGTCATCTGATGGTTGCGGACAAAAAGCACAATCGGCAAACCGTCGTTGCGAGTTAGGCTAAGGATCACATTCTCACCTGTTAATGGCAACAGTTCTCCTTCTTTATTATAATATGTGACAGACGACAGAAGGTCATAGTTGCGTATTTCATTATTGCCTTTGACAAAACGCGTTTCGTCAACACCCCCAATCATGTTGGTACGGCATATTGACAATCCTGTGAGGCTTTTGGACATGTCACATCCCATGAGGAAATTAACAACTTCTCCTAACCTGATTTTTTCTCCAAAAGCGAACCTCTCCATCCGTCTTGGCTGATGACGGTATTCCGCCTCCCCTCGCAAGAAAGAATATTTGAAGTTCCAATCAACAGAACGAGGAAACTCGTTAGCCTCCCCTTCTACTTCTGATGATTTTTCTTCTTGTTCTTTTTCGTTCTGCTCATTGACTTCAACGCATGTCGTATTTATAGGCTTCTCAGAGTCTTCTAAATCTTTCAAAAGAGCGGACGCACGTTGTGCATCGTTCGGTTCAGATGACACCGCATCATTATTACGGGCATTAGTCCTAGGACTGTCATCCCCACTATGATTGAGCCGCGAAAGGAACCAAATCATCAAGATGGCTCCTAATATTGGCAATAAGACTTCCATAAATATATGAATTAACTAAAAGCTGAAGGCAAAAAATCAACAGTATAAACGAGCACTAATAACCACGTAGGATAGAGTAATAACCATGCCTATAGCCTTCTGCTAATCCTTTAGCATGAGCATTGATAATACGCTGGTCAGTTTCATCTCCATAGTTTCCATCGCAATTTGAACCATATGAAAGATTGTTCTGTGCGTCATATTTGCCTAACATCACACCCTTACTATAGCCTACCTTGTAAGCATTATCCAGTTCTTCCCTGTAATACCAATCATCTGCCTCCTTCTGTTTCTGCTGTCGTATTTCAAGTTGATGTTGTTCCTCTTCTTGTTGCTGCTGTTGTAACCTTATATTATTAGCTTCTTGCTGGCTGAGCTCTTCAAATCCGTCTTTATAGCCTTCATCATAGCCGTTTTCGTAACTTCTTTTGTATGCATCGTATGCTTCACCAGAGAACTTGCCACAGCCTTCGTACGTGTAGTATTTACTTGCGTGATTAATTGCATCCTCTTTCCCGTTTTGATATCCAGCATCATATCCTTCGCTATTAGCCTCCTCAATAAGTTGCCGAGCATTCTCAGCCTCTTGGTTAATAGAGTCTTGAGATGGCTTTCGATTTAACGGTTGACCCTGACTTTGCTCTTCATCATTATTATTAGATGTACACATCGTACACGAATAAAATGAGAACATACTAACAATAACCAAGGCATGGCATATTGCCTTATTCAATAAAAACTTCATAAAATAGACATTATTACAACCAGTACTTACCCGACACCAAACGTATTTTGTTATTGCTTGATGAGATGCAGATATGTAACAGTGAGAATATTGCAATGTAATGACAATGGTTCATTTGCCAAATAGTGACTTGAGTATCATTCTTCCAATCTTCCGTTCCACTCCAGCCTTAGAAGTTGGTATGCCTGTTTCCCTCGCAAACTTTTGCTTAGCCTGCGTAATTCCCAAAGCCCTCTTCCATGAGAAAGAGAGGCCAGGGATGCCTGTGTTAGATTTACGTGTCATAATTATTATTGCATAAAGTTTAATTCTTTAGCACTTGTCTCATCAATTTGAATGTATATCAGTTTCAACGGAGATTCTATTTGCCCCGTAGATGGTGGCAAGGAATAGTGCTGCTGCAAAAAAGAATACCATCTGCCCTTATCCTTATCAGTAGCATTAGGCAAACAAACAAAGATTCTTTTGATCAATGCTGCTGTATCTTCGCCATGAATATGGCCAAAAGGCAGGCTCATTCTCTCAATATCATTAAGCCAACTTGTAATCCGTTCTTCTTTTGCATCTAACATGTAAGGATACGACGCTAAATTGGTGAGGTATTGATACATGGAGAATTTTGTATAGACATTATTTATTGAGGTTTGCAATTTGTTTTGCAATCTATTTTTAAAGTCAACAATATCACCTTTGTCTAACTTATAATACTGAAATTCTTTATAAAGCCATAAGTCTCCTGTGAGTGCGTTCTTTTCGTTTTTGAAGTAATTTTCAAAATTATCATCACTGATTAAAGAGATGAAGGGTGGCCTCAATCTTTCCTTGCTTGTTTCAAGCAATGTATTTTCCTCCTCTAACCACTTACACAAAATACAAGTATAAGAGACCAAGTTACGGTATTGATTCATTAAGTCCTCACGCAATTCTTTTATCTTTCTAATATGCTGACCAGCCAAAGTAAGCTTTAATTCTGTTATGAGTTTTTCATCAAAGGCTGGTATGCTATTATCGTCAGACTTCATGTCAGAAGATCTTCCTTGTTTCTTCTGATAAAAAGCCATAATTATTCCAACGAGCACAAATAGAGAAAACATTATAGGTAAGACTATGCCTGAATGTAATAAACAAAACACTGTGCATAAGACGGCAGATATTATAGCAATTACAATTCCTATTGTTTTGCTATTGTTGGCTGATTTTTCAACCGGACCACTCATACCACCTTCTTGACATTCTCCTTCTGCGGGCAATACTACGTTGTTTGCGGCATAATTTATAACCTGCTGCACTTTACTTTGGTTGCCCAAATCTTCAAGCAACTTAATGTAATCTTTATAAAGACCTTCATATTGTTGCTTCAGCACTTTATAATGCTCTTTTTCCTCTTCTTTCTTTATTCGAAGAACAGAATATTCTATATCTTTATCGCCGCAATCAATTTCAATATCTCTATCCCGTAAATCAACCTCTGCGTTTTTTTGAGCACAACTAACCCCAGTGATGATAATGGCATTGCGACACAAGTTCTTATCTTCAATATATGAGAAAGGAACATAACAATATCCTTTATCTCCGAATTGGCTTCCCCAGGAATTGCGTACTATATAAATGTGCTTCTCTTCTGAAAAGCCACAAATAACCATTGCATGGTATCCAAAGTCAGAACTTTGAAGTTCTTTCTCCGAGGGACGGAAAACGAAGCCTTTCTTACCTTTGCCAAACGAATCGAATATTTTTAAAGAGATGGCAACAGGGAAACCTTCAGCAAGTGCAGACGTGATGTCCTTATGACATACATTCACATTTTTCGCCTCCGTTACAAGTCGACTCCTGGCATTTTCTATTGCTTCTTGTTCTGGAGCAACCGCAATATTTCTACTATACTGACACAATTTTTCTTCGCAGATACCTTGTTCCCTCAACGACTGAATATTGTCATAGAACGAACTACCTTTATCATTAGGTGTACCATCATCGTTCTTTTCACACACATTATAGTAAAGGAATCGAGGGCTAAGTTGAATTTTCTCCTCTCGACCATTTGCAGTATTGATAATATACTCAAAGATAGAACTCAACGCAAAAGAGGCACAAGCACCTATCTGTCCTTGATCTCTAATGGAAGAGAACTTATCAGTTAAATTAATCGACTGAATGCTTAGAGTATCCTTGGGCTGATATGTCTCTGTTAAAGGCTTTTCGACAACGTTCTCTTGCAACTTATATGTTGTCTCACCAAAAATGAACCCATCTTCCGTGAGGAGTTTCTTGCTGTCGTCTACTAACTGCAAACTGTTTTCTATATTCTTAAGACGTTTAGAAAAACTACTTAAAGATGAATGTGACAGCCTGAGCTCTTTCCGTTTCTGTTTTAATTCTTCTATAGGATTGTACAACACTCCATTCTTGTGGGGACCGTCAAACACGGAAGAAGGTATATTGTTATTCTCCCTGACAAAAAGATCTACTGAGGCGGACATGCAGTCATCCAAAGAGGGCAATTCCCTCAAGAACATATCATCATCTAATAGAGGATCATCTTTACCCACAAGAATAGCGATCAGAGCACGTTTTTCTGGCAATGAAAGCGCAGGAATGCCTAGTAGTCCTTCAAATGACAAAGACATCCGGTTTAGATCATCTTTAAATTTCTTTATTATGTCATCCTTAGTGGATACATGAGTATGACCTACTTCGCAGTTTGGGATTACTTCGTTATTGACGAAACTTGTCAGCGGGTCTATATTATCCTCAACAATGTCGTTTGCTTGTCTCAAAAGAATTGCAGGGTCTGCCATCGATTTTTCATCAACTTTCTCCCTTTCTAAAAGATAACAGAAAGTACGCTTCAAAAGCATATTCTTGAAGAACATTTGGTTGAACCAAAGTGAAGACATACCCATCAAAGTAATTTCCTTAGAAGGCAATGCTGATGGAGGGAATAAATCGAAATAGCTCTCGGTAACAATTATGGCATATTCACCCAGAATCCTTATCAATGTGTTCTTATCTAAATCTAAGCTTGTTCCATTCTCAGCACAGTTTTGAAATATGAACAGACGCAAGAACTCAGATGTTTCTTGTTTTGATTTCAAAAGTTTGACAACGCCACATTTTGTTGTTTCCTTCAGCCTTTTGCTCTGACTGTTCAATTCGTTTTTCTCCCCCTCTGTATTGCAAAAAATAGGCGCAAGGTCATCTGTGAGCCCTATGATATTTAGCTCATACGGCTTACTGCTTTTTCTTATCATCTCAATAAGATAAAGACATGCAGCAATATCTTCTTCTGCGTAGAGACAGAGATAAAACGTAATCAACAGATCCGTCGTTACACCTGGATGAGCAATAGTAACAGTTTTATTATATAGAGTATCAAAATACTGAATTGCATCATCATCACTGACTATTTGCTGTTTTACGTTGCTACTGCCGATAATCCTCATTGAGCAAGAGTCTTTGGTTTTAGAGCAGCAGATGAAATGAGTATATTCATTCTGCCGTTTTGAACCAAAGGACTTGGAGTGTCTGGCAACAGCCTCGCACACAGGTGCGAGGTCGTCGCCAAAGAAAAGATGAACAGTCTGGCGCATATTTCTATATATCCAAAGAATCTAAGTATGACATCTCGCTTTCTATTTGATCAGCAATACCCTTGAGGTGATTGTCTGCTACGAGATTATTCCTGGGTATGCCAATTCTCGAGTATTTATCGAAATAGTTCTCCTTGGCATCGGAAAGAAGCTTCTTCACGTATGGCGTACCATTCTCCGCTTCGATTTCTGCAAATTTCTTCTCGAACTGGCTTGCCACTGTTGGAAGAATGTCCTTAAACTTAGCGAAAGACACGTCCCTGTCTTTGTCTAACTCAACCCAATATTTACATAATGGTCTGCCATTGACTCTGTCATAGTATCTGTAAGCACCATTAGTATTATCTATCAGGCCGAAGATAAAACCTCTTACCCACAGGTCAAGAGCATTATCGCTACAGTCGCCAGGCGAAAGAGAATAACCTTGTCGCTTCATCTGATCGTATATCTGTGCATCGAAATGGAAGTTAATCGTCTGCTGTGGATCCTCGTATTCGGCTCTGCATTCGTCTATCGAACTGATGGCAAAAGGAGGTATCGGAGCCATTTGGCTAAAGATGATCATTCTATCAGACATTCCAATGTTTGAGAAGTTGACATCTGCGGCTCCACTGATGTTTTTCTTGAAGTAATCATCTCTAAAAAGACGATTATTGTTGTAGTTTTTCACCCCTATATAATAGTTGATCTCAGGGCTACCCGTCCTATACCCATGATAATCGTGAGGCAGTAACGGAGATGATTTTGCAACCATCTTACGCACTATTTCTGAAAACTCTCCCTCGCTCATATGGTCAGGAGCAATGATGTCGTTTATATTCATCTCTCCAAGTTCCTTGCCTTTTGGCAGATTATAGCCATATTGCACCAGACACTGCCAAACAGAAGGAGTGTCCATACTGGAGAAATCCCATATTTGATTTCCTCTGAGATTATCAAGAAAATCAGAGAATAAGATCTGTTCTCCATTGAGTACAGCTTGGTTCAGGACCCGAGAGGTAAGATTATACTGAAAAGTCTCGGTTTGCTTACTCGACAGAGTTCTTATCTTCGTCTTAGAGTCCACGCTTGAGTCAACGGCCTTTTTCAATCGTGTATCAATCTCTTTTATCTGGCCTTGATAGGCACCTATTTTCGTCAGCAAATCATTGAAAAATGTTATTGCTTTGTCATGACGGATTTTGTCACGCTTTATGCGAGCTATTTCAGTAGCTTTGTTACCAAGGTTTTCAACAAAATTTTTAAGAGTATCAGTCTTAAAAATTGCGAATGCGCTTGAAGCTGTGCCTTTAAGTTGTTTTGCTACACTCTCAAGCATTGACTCATACTGAGGAGCATCCTCCTCCAATTTGGCCTTCTCTTGTTTCATTTCCTTCAGATAAAGTTGAACTTGTGACTGAAGGGCTTTAAGAGCAAGCTCCGTCGCGCCAACACCAGCTCCTTCCCTGCGGTTAATGACACGAACAACAAACTTACGAAGTTCGTCAGCGATTCTACTTATCAAAGTCTGTAGCCTTGTATCAATATCGCCATCTGCCGGCAGTTGAGAACTGATGTATTGTTTGGCCACATTAATAGCATCTTTATAGTCATCCTTATCTATTTCCGGCATATGCGGAAATTCTGGTTTAAGGAGGAAGTCTATTACATCATCAGCATTATGCTCTCTTATCTTTACTTCTGGAGAATCAATCCACTGCATTACCATTACATCAACATTATCTGGCTTCGTAAGAAGTTGATTAGCAAGATTAATGGCAACATTATGAGCATAAATCTTCCTAAGGTCATCAGTGTTGACTATCGCCTCGCATACACCCATTCCACTGACCCATGCTTTCTTGTGCTCAACATCATAAGCCCCACCGGCTAAGGACACTGCTATATTGTCCAGTACGGAAGTATTCGCCTTGGAAAGTTCACCAACAGATGTAACCAACGAAAGAGCTATCATCTCTTCCAATTGTCTATTGTCACTATAGACGTCATGGTTATTATTTTCGTTGTCTATCAACATGCAAACGTCAAATGGAACATCATTAGTTTGCCACACTCGACCATCCTGAATAGGTATATCAATAGAACCTTTGGACCAGTCACGACACATCAGCCAGTCGAGATCTTCAACAGCGCCATAACCATTAGGCATGACTCTATCCATAGCATTTTTAAACTTCGTCTTGAACACTTTAGGGAGCAACGCATAAGCGGCTATCTTACAATTTTTGTCACAACGGCGAATAAGATAAGCCATGTCCAAGAAAGTACCACATCCGGTACCTCCTCCTAAAGAGAAGATTAGATAAACATCTGTCTTTGTATCGATAAGCTCGTATTTATCATTATCAACAGCCGTTATAGAGGCAACGTTACTAAGCGCTTGTTTTACTTTGCTCTCTACAGATTTACTATTTGCAACCAGCGCAAACCGGCCATTCGTTCGTACCATACCCGCTCCTTGCCGTAATGAGCGCAGTGCATTCAAGTTGCTTTTTGGCAACCATTTGAAACTGTCTTTCCTGACATTATAGATATCTCGTGGGTGATCTACGGTTATTTGTAACTGCTCCGACGGATCAAGCTTAATGACTGGTTGATCCAAGCCCTGACCTTTTACATACAGAATGGTATCACCTATCGTTTGGTTCATAACACCTACTCCAACGGTGCTTTTAGCCTCGAGAGTATTCGTAAACTCATTCATGTCTGTGTCTACCCCAAGGAAGCCTATCATGGGCGGCACTTCACCATAGGTATCCACAAAAAGCTTCTTTAAGTACAAGAGCGTTCGCATGCCCGTACCGCCAAGACCCACAAAGAGGCTTCTTCGAATTTTCGTCTTTACCATTGTTACAATATTTTAATTGTTATCACATTGTTGCTTTTCTTGTCGACAAGCTGATATGTTTTCAGATTTTCAAATTCAAACGTTATCGGCTTAATCATATAGTTGCCATGCAAGTTCACACGCACCACTTTCTTCCGGCCTTTAGGATACATCTCCCATACAGACTGCCACATAGGAGATACTATATATACTATTCTTCTTGTAAACAGCTTATTTATAAAACTCTGATGCCCCTTATTTGGACCGACAATCACTTTCTTGGCCCCATTAATTTTTTTGCCGACAAAATAGCCATTACTGTCGGTCATCTGTATTCTCGATAATCGAATGCGTGGGTAGCAGATTGGCCGCAATAACAAAAACCACAACAGAAGAACTGCTGTTACTGCTATTACAGCCCAAAACAATATTGTCTTCAGAGGATTCCAACATTCCTCATGTGCAAATCGAACACTGCTAATATAGTTTTTAGTTTCTTCGGCATTTATAGTTTCTAAAGTAGAAGAGTGTCCTCTTAAATGTATAATAATATCACCTTTGGGTGAATTGTGAGGCACTTCTATCTCCAATATACTTTTATAATCCTTACTGCTTATGATAAAACTTCGATCAACAGGTTTGCCATTATATTTGAAATGATATAATGACGGACTACTTATCATCATTACAAGATTACATCCTCTTTTCTTTGCCTGATCGTTGAAAGATGCTCCCAAATCAACTTTGGCAACATCAAAGCTTTTCCCTTTATTAAAAAGGAAAGAACCATAAGTATTCGCAGTTCCAGCAACGTATTGACCATTCTCAAGACCTGACGGCTGGGCTAAATCGAGATTAGCAAGATTACGCGTATCTACATCAATGAACAAATCGGGAGTTGTAATATGAAGTACCGTAGGCTTGGTGACTACTTTCACATGGACAAAATGATTAGAAGAGGGGCGTTGTCTCTCTTTTATAACAAATTCTGCTCTTCCATCTTTTATACCATCCTTCAACGTGACTTGATAATAGGGGTCGTTGCAAATGGTATTGGCTTGAAAATGACCATAATCAGAAAAACCTACTTTAATATTCTTGATAGAATGAGAATTCAACTTGAACGAAGTCCTATCAAAGGCTCCAAATGGACCGAGATGAGAATTGATATAGAATGTATTTTTATTGTCAGTAGCATCTTCTATAGCCTTTACTTCTTTTGATTCTTTCAAAGACAACGCTACAAAAAAGGCATAGTTACCCTTCGAAGTCCTATTCCAATTGATGATACGCTGACAAACGGCCGCTGTTCCATTATGAGGAATAACATTCTCCAGGCCATCCGTAAAAAAATAAAGATAGTTATTTCGACCTTTGTCCAGAAAACTCAAACCTTTATCCCATGCCCTGCAAATTCCTGTGAGTTTTGATCGCTTAAGCATGAGATTGCATATTGAATCTATTCCTATCTTATTGACATCACACCAATTCTTCTTGACCCATGACACTTTTTGTCTTACGACAGGTATAGACAAATTTTGATGAAACAAAATAATAGATACTGTAGAATTATCATCGAGTTTCCATATATCCTCATGCAAAAATTTCTTTGCTGGCTCCCACACCTTATTTCTTTTCATACTTGATGTGCAGTCTAATACATAGATATAGTTCCGTTGTCGCTGTGCAAAACTATCCATATTGCTAATTATCAACAAAGTGATGACGATTAGCATTGACTTAATGAAAAGCCTGTGTCGGTTCAAAAGGTGTTTCAATGTCATAGAGAATGTAAAATTAGTCTTCAGTTGCGAAGTTTCCAAGCGTCAAGAACAAAGCGTCAAGTAAACGCCTTAATCATATGTATGTTTCCCACTGTCACGCGACCAATCTTAAGACTGCTCTCCCCACCCTTTGTGGGCTCCTGCATTGTCATACTAGTTGTAAGTCTGCATCTGCTTTCGCCCCGATGGTTTCGGACGTGGTTAACATTGGCAAATTTATGAAGAAATATTGAAAAAGCAAAATAATGAGACAGTTTTTTTGAAGCCAATGAGAAAAAATGTATTGCTTTGATGCGTGTCTCAATCTCTCTCAAATCGATGAATTTCCTTCAGACCACTTACAGACCATGCAGAGGTCTTAACAGGCCACATAGAAATTCTAAAATATCCTAATAGACAATAAGTTATCATTGCGTTATATTGTAAAATTGGAACTAAATTCCTATTTTTGTGAACGATAAGAATAGAGCCGACCCTAAAAAGAGCCGACTTTTTTGTTTCACTAATACAATTTATGCCAATGAGTAAAACCTACATTCCAAAGATGGGACCTAAAAAGGCCGCGGCTCCACCAGAGCGACGCAAGGTAAATTAAGACTATGTTTAGCTACTGCTATGGCAGTTATTTACTTCATGTTATGAAATATTAAGAAAAAGACTCTTGCCTTTAACCCAAATCGGTCATTAGAAAAAGCTTCTTGTCATTTTCTAATGACCGCC
>ERZ1023658.221-NODE-221-length-19599-cov-7.299376_pt1 | contig 19599 bp, 14 predicted proteins | sample MGYA00380339_ERZ1023658 | MGnify/ENA primary metagenome ERZ1023658 (study PRJEB33179, sample SAMN07448981) | human gut metagenome | biome: Human-gut; feature: Human associated habitat; material: Faeces | host: Homo sapiens | place: India: Bhopal | collected... | reverse complement strand
CAAAATAAGATAACAGGTCAGGCATATCAGCCGACTCCCCTTGATGTTGAACAGACACTTGGTAAAGCGGCTTCTGATCTGGGCGAACGCACCAAAAATGCAGAGATTGCATTTTTCGGCGGAAGTTTTACAGCTATTGACAGAACCTATATGTTATCTCTCCTTGATGCAACTAAAAAGTTCAGAGATAAATTTTGCGGAATAAGAATTTCTACCCGTCCCGATTATATTGACAAAGAAATTCTTGATATTTTGAAAAGCTATGGCGTGACATCAATTGAACTTGGTGCGCAATCTATGTCAAACGATGTACTGCTTGCAAATGACAGAGGACATAGTGCAGAGAATGTTTTTAAATCCTCAGAGCTTATTAAAAGTTATGGCTTTTCACTTGGCTTGCAGATGATGACGGGACTGTATAAATCAGATATTCAAAAGGATTTATACACAGCCAAAACGTTTGTGAAAATTAATCCCGATACCGTAAGAATTTATCCTACGGTCATTATGAAAGATACAAAGCTTGCCGAACTTTACCTTAACGGAGAATACACACCGTATAGTCTTGAAAAGTCCGTCAACCTTTGTTCAAAGCTGATTGAACTTTTTGAAAAGAACAATATAAAAATTATCAGGCTCGGACTTCATTATTCCGACAGCCTTGTAAATAACAGCTACGGTGACAACTATCACCCGGCTTTTAAGGAATTGTGCGAAAATAAGCTTTTTTATGATAAGTTTATCGAAAAAGCAAAAGATTTTCCCGATTTGAATGAAATTAAAACGGTTGTTATCAATTCTAAATCTCTGTCAAAATTTCTCGGACAAAAGAGAAGTAATGTAAAAAAATTGAATGAACTCGGATATAATTTTTCGGTTTGTTTTGACGATTCTTTGCAGAAATATGAATTATATTTAAAATAGGAGCTTGCTGATGCGATTAAAGTCTTTGGAAATTCAAGGTTTCAAGACCTTTCCCGATAAAACTAAATTATCTTTTGAACAGGGAATTACCTCGGTTGTCGGTCCTAACGGTTCAGGCAAAAGTAACATCAGTGATGCTATCCGCTGGGTTCTCGGTGAACAGTCCCCGAAGAGCCTTCGTTGTGCCAAAATGGAAGATGTTGTCTTTAACGGAACAGATAAGCGTAAAAGACAGGGCTATGCCGAAGTTACTCTGAATATTGACAACAAAGACCGTGCTCTTGATTTTAACGGTGATGACATAGCCGTTACAAGAAGATACTACAGAAGCGGTGAAAGCGAATATCTTATCAATAAAGCGGCTGTTCGTCTTAAAGACATTAACGAACTCTTTATGGACACAGGCCTCGGTCGTGATGGTTATTCAATGATCGGTCAGGGTAAGATTGACAGCATTGTTTCATCAAAGGGTGAGGACAGACGAGAGATTTTTGAAGAAGCTGCGGGTATTTCTCGCTACAGATACAGAAAAATTGACGCTGAGAGAAAGCTGAAAAGTACGGAGGACAACCTTTTAAGACTTCGTGATATTGTAACCGAACTTGAAGAAAGAGTCGGTCCTCTTGAAAAGCAGTCTGAAAAAGCTCAAAAATTTCTTGAATATTCCGAAGAAAAAAGAGGTCTTGAAATTGCACTCTGGCTTTTAACTCTTGACCGTTCACAAAATGAATTAAAGGTTCAGGATGAGAAAATTTCAATTGCAAAATCTCAATATGATGACGCTGAAACCGCACTTGAACAAATTGAGACCGAAAGTGAAGAAATTTACATAAGAAACGGTGAGTATTCTTCTAAAATAGAAAATATAAGAACCGAAATCACGGATATTGAATCGCAGATTTCAGAGAAGCGTTCTCTTGTGTCTGTTGCGGAGAATGATATTCTGCATAACAATGAAAATATTGACAGAATAAAAAATGATATTGCACAGTTTGATGTCAATGCGGATGAACTTGTAAAAAGAATTGCCGATAAGGAAAAAGAAATTTCGGAACTTGACGCTGATATAATCGCAAAAAAGAAAAAGTACAGTGAGCTTTCGGAACAGCTTAACGAAATTAATACGACTTCAGGTAAAAGCAGTGATGTTTTGCAGGAAATTACTGCCGAGCTTTCTGTTCTTACTTCAAAGTCGGCTGATGCAAGAGTTACCGAGATGACTGCCGAAAGCACGGTATCGGAACTTAATTCAAGAATAGAATCTTTAATTTCATCTAATGACGAAAAGAAAACGCAGTCTGAAGAACTTGCCGATATTTCAAAAGATTATGATAATAAAATCGGTGTTGCAGAGGAAAAAATTGAATCGCTGAAAAATACAATAGACGGTTTACAGCTTAAACTGTCTTCAAAAGAAAAGAAAAAAGACGAACTTCGTGAAGAAAGCAACAAACTTATGCTTGATGTCAAGGAGCATATGAGAAAAATTTCATTCCTTGAAAATCTTGAGCGTAATCTTGAGGGCTTTTCAAAGAGCGTAAAAACAGTTGTCAATGCTCAAAGTCACGGCAAGGTTCACGGAATATGCGGCCCTGTTTCACGAGTGATTTCAGTTCCGAAAGAATACGGAGTTGCAATTGAAACGGCTCTCGGTTCGGCTATGCAGAACATCGTAACCGAAACCGATGAGGATGCAAAGCGGGCAATTAGATATCTTAAATCCGTTGACGGCGGTCGTGCAACATTTCTTCCGCTTAACACAATCAAGCCGAGAGAACTCCGTGAAAACGGTCTTGAAGATTGCTACGGATTTGTAGGGGTTGCCGCAAATCTTTGTTCATGCGATAATAAATACAACGGAATCCTCTATTCCTTACTCGGCAAAATTGTGATTGCAGAGGATTTGAACTGTGCAACAACAATTGCTAAGAAATATTCTTACAGATTTAAAATTGTAACTCTTGACGGTCAGGTTGTTAATGCCGGCGGTTCACTCACAGGCGGTTCGCTTAACAGAAACACAGGACTTCTCAGCAGAGCAAATGAGATTGAAACACTTAAAAAGCAGACTGCAGTCCTTGAACAGAAGTCAAAAGATGCCGAAAACAGAAGTATTGAAATTTCTCGTGAATATTCGGCGTTTGAGGCTCAGCTTCTCGGTTCAAGAGCAGACCTTTCAAATCTTCGACAAGACCTTGTAAGACTCGAGGCTGAAAAGAGAGCTTGTGACAATGAACTTGCCAATGCAGGTGCTTCTGTTGAAAATTCAATGAATGAAATTACAAATTGTCGTCGGAGAATTGAAACTCTTGAAAAAGATAAAAATTCCGCAAAGCAGCTCCTTGTTGAACTCAATAAGAAAATCCTTGCTGCCGAAGAAAAGGTAAATGAACTTACGGGCAGCAGAGCAGAGCTTACAAAAAAGCGTGAAGAAATTTCTTTGCAGTTACAGAATCTGCGACTTGAAATTGTTTCTTCGCAAAAGGATATCGACGCTCTTAATTCGGATATTGTTTTTGCAAAATCAACAGGCAATGAAAACCTTGAAAGAAAAGCAGAATTAAATCAAGAGATTGAGAGAAACAAAAGTGTTATTCTTGAAAAGACAGAGTTTATAAATTGAACAAATGGAGAAATTGAAGAGTTGATTGCCAATCAGAATGAACGCTCAAAAGCTATTGAAAAAATCAATGCTGACAGAGAACAGCTTGAAAAACGCAGTGCCGAAATCAGAACGGTTGAGCGTGATAAAACATCAGAGCGTGAAACCTCAGGCAGAGAGCTTGCCAGACTTGAAGAGAGAAAAATCAACATTCAGAAGCAGTATGATGATATCATCTCAAAGCTTTGGGAAGAATATGAACTGACAAGACGAGAGGCAGAAGATTGTGCTGTTGAAATTGATGACTCAAAACAGGCGCAGAGGCGACTTAACGAGCTTAAACAAAAAATCAGGTCTTTGGGAAATGTAAATGTATCCGCTATTGAAGAGTACAAAGAAGTTTCCGAAAGATATGAATTTATGAGCGCACAGGTAAATGATGTTGAAAAGTCAAAGAAAGAGATTGAAAAGCTTATTACTGACCTCACAAAGCAGATGAAAGAAGTGTTTGTCGAGAGCTTTGATCAGATTAATAAGAACTTTACCTACACCTTCAAAGAACTTTTCGGCGGCGGTACAGCGTCACTTTCGCTTGCGGATCCGGAAAATATTCTGACAAGCGGAATTGATATTCTTGTTCATCCGCCGGGTAAGATTGTTATAAATCTTGAGGCGTTGTCAGGCGGTGAAAAAGCACTTGTTGCAATTGCACTTTATTTTGCTATAATGAAAGTAAGACCTGCTCCGTTCTGCGTAATGGACGAGATAGAGGCGGCTCTTGATGATGTAAATGTTTATCGTTTTGCCGCATATCTTCGCAGAATGACAGATAATACACAGTTTATTCTCATTACGCACCGCCGTGGTACAATGGAAGAAGCCGATGTGCTTTACGGTGTTACAATGCAGGATGAGGGCATTTCAAAATTACTCGAACTTCGTTCAACCGAAGTTGCGGAAAAACTCGGTATAGATTCAAAGTAATTATAAGGACAGTGATAATATGGGATTTTTCAAAAAGATTAAAGAGGGACTGAAAAAAACTCGTGATGCGGTTGTAGGTCAGATTGACTCAATGCTCAAATCTTTTACAAAAATTGACGATGAGCTTTTTGAAGAACTTGAAGAATTGCTCGTTATGGGCGATGTAGGTGTTCCGACAGCCGAAAAGATTTGTAAAGAACTCAGAGAAAGAGTAAAAAAGGAAGGTATAAAAGATCCGTCTGAAATTACTTCGCTTCTCAAAGAAATTATTGCCGATATGCTCAGAGGCGGTGAAGAACTTGATCTTGCAACATCTCCGTCAATTATTCTTGTAATCGGAGTGAACGGTGTAGGAAAAACAACTACAATCGGTAAGCTTGCAAATGCACTTTCAAAAGAGGGCAAAAAAGTTATTCTTGCCGCAGCCGATACATTCAGAGCTGCCGCAATTGAACAGCTTGAAATCTGGGCAGACAGAAGCAAGTGCGAAATTATTAAGCAGAAAGAAGGCAGTGATCCTGCTGCTGTAATTTATGATGCAATTTCAGCCGCAAAGGCAAGACATGCAGATGTAATAATCTGTGATACTGCGGGCAGACTTCATAACAAAAAGCACCTTATGGATGAGCTTGCAAAAATCAACCGTGTAATTGACCGTGAGCTTCCGGATGCGTCAAAAGAAAAGCTTCTTGTTCTTGATGCGACAACAGGTCAGAATGCGGTTAATCAGGCTGAGCAGTTCAGACAGGCAACCGGAATTACGGGTATTGTTCTTACAAAGCTTGACGGCACTGCAAAAGGCGGTGTAGTTCTTGCAATTAAGGACGGTCTTGGCATCCCTGTTAAATATATCGGTGTAGGCGAGCAAATTGACGATTTACAGCCGTTCAATCCCGATGCTTTTGCAGACGCACTTTTCAGCATTAAGGAATGATGAATATGAAGTTTATAATTGCAAGCAATAACAAAAAGAAACTTGCCGAGCTTGAAAGAATACTTAATCCGCTCGGAATCAATGCGGTTACTCCGAAAGAAGAGGGAATAACTCTTGATGATGTAGAAGAGAACGGAACTACTTTTGCCGAAAACGCTTTTCTCAAAGCTAATGCGGCTTATTTAAAAACGGGACTTCCGGCTGTTGCCGATGATTCGGGTTTGTGTGTTGACGTTCTTGACGGCAGACCCGGCGTTTACACAGCTCGCTATGGCGGTGAAGGCTTGACAGATGAAGAAAGATACATTAAACTTCTTGATGAGATGAAAAATGTCGATGATGACAAGCGTTCTGCTCACTTTACTTCTTCAATCTGTTGCATTCTTCCCGACGGTTCAAAGATAACAGCCGAGGGTATTTGTGAAGGTAAAATTGGTTATGAGCCAATCGGCAAAGACGGATTTGGCTATGATCCGATTTTTATGTTTGGCGACAAGAGTTTTGCAGAGCTTTCAGCCGAAGAAAAGGATGCTGTAAGTCATCGAGGAAAGGCTTTGACAGAACTTAAAGCTAAACTTGAAAACTATTTCAAAAACAACTGATTTGAAAGGAATTAATATATGTTGAACAGCAAACAGAGAGCATTTCTCAGAGGACTTGCAAATCGTATTGATACAATTCTTATTGTTGGTAAGGGTGAAATTACGGATAATATCATCAAACAGGCAGACGATGCTCTTACGGCAAGAGAAATTATAAAAGGTAAGGTTCTTGAAAACAGTGCATATTCATCAAGAGAAGCTGCCGAAGCTATCGCAGAAAAATGTTCTGCGGATGTTGTTCAGGTAATCGGTTCAAAATTTGTACTTTACAGAAGAAACGATGATGAGCCTGTTATCGAGCTTCCAAAGGCAAAGAAGTAATTATGAAAACAGGTGTTTTCGGCGGAACTTTTAATCCTGTTCACAAAGGACACATAATGCTTGCCGAGTATTGTATGGACAGCGTTGGACTTGATCGTATTATTATGATACCTACGGCTGTTCCGCCTCACAAAATAAGCAAGAATCTTGCAAGCGAAAACGATCGCCTTAATATGTGTGAACTTGCGTGCAAGGGAAAGAAAAACTTTTCTGTGTCCGATATCGAAATTAAAAGACAGGGAAAAAGCTACACCTACGAAACTGTTACACAGCTAAAAGAAATTTATCCTGATGATCACTTATATACAATAATGGGTGCAGATATGTTTCTGACTCTGGATAGGTGGAAAAATCCCAAAATTATATTTGAAAAATCGTCAATAATAACAATTCCCCGTGATGATGAAAATAAGTCTGAACTTGAAAAATTCTACAAGAATATTTTGAAACCTATGGGAGCAGATGCGGTTATTCTGCCAAATCCCGTAATAAGCGTATCGTCAACATTCATAAGGGATAACCTTGATGAATTTGATTTGATAAGCGGTATGCTTGATAAAAGTGTTTACGATTATATTATAAAAAATAATTTATATCGGAAGTGAGTGCTTTGAATATCTCTGATTACAAAAAAATAATCCGTGAAAGAATGGGCGATTACAGATTTAGTCATAGTGTAAATGTTGCGAAAGAGGCTAAAAAGCTCGCAAAACATTATGGTGCTGATGAAAATAAGGCTGAGATTGCCGGTATTTTGCATGATATAACCAAAGAAATGCCAAAGGAACAGCAGTTGCAAATTATTATCGACAGTGGTATAATTTTAGACAATGTTCAACTTCATGCACCAAAGCTTTGGCACGGAATGAGCGGAAGCATTGTTGTCCGTGATGAGCTTGGCATTGACGATGAAGATATACTCAACGCAATAAGGTATCACACAACAGGACGAGCGGGAATGAGTCTTTTGGAAAAAGTTATTTTTACCGCTGATTTTACTTCCGAGGAGCGTACATACAGCGGTGTGGCAACAATGAGAAAGAAATCTAAAAAGAGCCTTGAGGAGGCTATGCTTTACGGCTATCAGTTTACATTCAAGGATCTTTCTAAAAGACAGCTTGCGATTCATCCCGATGAAGTTGCCTGCTATAATGAAATTGTTCTGCAAATATCCCAAACGAAAGGAAAAAACAAATGAGTTCTTACGATGAAGCAATACTTGCAGCAAAAGCCCTGAGTTCAAAAAAGGGACTTGATATTCAGATTATTAAAATTGCCGATGTTTCTGTTCTTGCCGACTATATGGTAATTGCAACAGGTACAAGCTCAACCCATGTCAAGGCGCTTGCCGATGAGGTTGAATACAAGCTTGATCAGGCAGGAATTTCGGTAAGTCATATAGAAGGTTACAGATCAAATTCATGGATTCTTCTTGACTACATTGATGTTATTGTCAATGTGTTTGATGATGAGGCCCGTGATTTTTATGACCTTGAAAGACTTTGGCAGGACGGCGAAAGCGTTGACCTGACAGGTATCGTTGATTAATTGCAGGAGGGGTTACTTTGAAATACAATCATAAAGCCGTAGAAGAGAAATGGCAAAAAATCTGGGAAGATAAGGGTGTGTTCCATGCAAGTGATGACACAGAAAAAGAAAAGTTTTATGCTCTTATCGAGTTCCCGTATCCGTCGGGACAGGGCCTTCATGTAGGTCATCCCCGTCCGTACACAGCACTTGATACAGTTGCAAGAAAACGCAGACTTGAGGGTTACAATGTTCTTTATCCTATCGGTTGGGACGCTTTCGGTCTTCCTACCGAAAACTATGCGATCAAGAATCACATTCACCCTGAAATTGTAACAAAGAAGAATATTGCCCGTTTTAAAAAGCAGATTCAGTCACTCGGTATTTCTTTTGACTGGAGCAGAGAAATCAATACAACAGATCCCGAATACTACAAGTGGACTCAGTGGATTTTTATTCAGCTCTATAAGCACGGTCTTGCTTATAAGAAAGAGATGAATGTAAACTGGTGTACTTCGTGCAAATGCGTTCTTGCAAACGAAGAAGTTGTAAACGGTGTTTGTGAGCGTTGCGGAAGTGAAGTCGTTCACAAGGTTAAGTCACAGTGGATGCTTAAAATTACAAAATATGCAGACAGACTTATCAATGACCTTGACCTTGTAAATTATCCTGACAGAGTAAAAGCACAGCAGAAGAACTGGATCGGCAGAAGTAAGGGTGCGGAGGTTGATTTTACAACTACAACAGGTGACACTCTTACAATTTATACAACTCGTGCCGATACACTTTACGGTGCTACATACATGGTAATTTCTCCTGAACACCCAATGATTGAAAAGTGGGCTGACAAGATTTCTAATATGGACGAAATCAAGAAGTATCAGGAGGCTGCCGCTCGTAAGTCTGACTTTGAAAGAACAGAGGTAGCTAAAGAAAAGACAGGCGTCAGAATTGACGGTGTTAATGCTATAAACCCTGTAAACAATAAGGAAATCCCGATTTTTATTTCTGACTATGTTCTTGTATCATACGGTACAGGTGCTATTATGGCTGTTCCTGCTCACGATACCCGTGACTGGGAATTTGCAAAAAAATTTGACCTTCCTATTATTGAAGTTGTTAAAGGCGGCAATGTTCAGGAAGAGGCTTACACAGATTGTGCCAAGGGTATTATGGTTAACTCAGGCATGCTTGACGGCCTTACTGTTGATGAAGCAAAGAAGAAAATTATTGACTGGCTCACAAGTGAGGGCAAGGGTCATTCAAAGGTTAACTACAAACTCCGTGACTGGGTATTCTCCCGTCAGCGTTATTGGGGCGAGCCTATTCCGATGGTATATTGTGAGAAGTGCGGCTATGTTCCGATTGATGAAAAAGACCTTCCGCTCAGACTGCCTATGGTTGAGTCATATGAACCGACTGATAACGGAGAATCACCGCTTGCCCAGATGACAGACTGGATTAACACAACCTGTCCTTGCTGCGGCGGTAAGGCTAAGAGAGAAACCGATACAATGCCTCAGTGGGCAGGTTCATCATGGTACTATCTCAGATATATGGATCCGCACAATAAAAATGCCATTGCATCAAAAGAGGCTCTTAACTACTGGTCACCTGTTGATTGGTACAACGGAGGTATGGAGCATACAACTCTCCACCTTCTTTACAGCCGTTTCTGGCATAAGTTCCTTTATGATATCGGTGTTGTTCCTACTCCGGAACCATACGCTAAGCGTACTTCACACGGTATGATTCTCGGTGAAAACGGCGAGAAGATGAGTAAATCAAGAGGCAATGTCGTAAATCCCGATGAAATCGTTGACGAATACGGTGCTGATACAATGCGTTTATATGAAATGTTCATTGGTGACTTTGAAAAGGCTGCTCCGTGGAGTAAGGCAAGCATCAGAGGTTGTCGCAGATTCGTTGAGCGTTACTGGAATCTTCAGAGTGTTCTCATTGACGGTGATAAAATCCGACCTGAGCTTGAAGGTGCATTTAACAAGGCAATCAAAAAGGTTGGCGAGGATATTGAAAATATAAAGTTCAACACTGCTATCGCAACTCTTATGGCTTTAATCAACGATATTTCAAATGTAAAGTCAATCAATAAGGAAGAACTCAGAATTTTCTCAATTCTCCTTAATCCGTTTGCTCCTCATGTTACGGAAGAAGTTTACGAGGCTTGTAAGCTTGGTAACGGTATTCTTGCCGAAGCCGAGTGGCCTGAATATGACGAGTCAAAATGCGTTGACGAAAGTGTAGAAATTGTTGTTCAGGTAAACGGCAAAATTAAAGCTAAGCTTAACATTCCTGTTGATGCAGACAAAGATGCTGTTCTTGATCTTGCAAAGAATGACGAAAATGTCAAAAAGGCTATTGACGGAATGAAAATTATTAAAGAAATTGTTGTTCCGAAGAAACTTGTAAACCTTGTTGTTAAGCCATAATTCAACTTTTAAAATTAATTTGACCTAAATTTCTACAATGCTATTGACATTATTCGAGTTATAATGTATAATAACATTTGCAATTATATGCAAATTACCCATGCCCGGTGGCAGATGGGAGGGAAGATAGATGGCAGAGATTAGACTTAAAGAGAATGAATCCCTTGAAAGTGCTTTAAGAAGATTCAAAAAGCAGTGTGCCAGAGCTGGCGTTATTGCTGAGGTTCGCAAAAGAGAAGCTTATGAAAAGCCCTCTGTAAAGCGTAAGAAAAAATCCGAAGCAGCTCGCAAACGCAAATACAGGTAATCAAACAGGCGGACAGAGCATTCTGTCCGCTTTTTGTTTTATCTTCATATTTCTTTGAAAAAAGGTGACACTATGAAAAAGATTCTTGTTATACTCGGACCAAACCTTAATATGGTAGGCGTCCGTGAAAAGGGAATATACGGAGAAGAAACTGCCTCCGATATTGAAAAGCAGATTATTTCATATGCGGAAAGCAACGGTTTTTCTGCCGAAGTTTTTCAGTCAAATCACGAGGGAGATCTTATCGATAAAATTCATTCGGCAAAGGGTAACTTTGACGGTGTTGTAATTAACGCAGGCGCTCTCACACATTACAGCTATGCTTTAAGAGATGCCATTGCTTGTGTAAAGATTCCTTTTGTAGAGGTTCATATGTCTAATATTCACGCAAGAGAAGAGTTCAGACATACATCTGTAATCGCACCTGTTTGTGTCGGTCAGATTGCAGGTTTTGGCAAAAACAGTTACTTTCTCGCAATCAATGCATTAAAGGACTTGATGTAATGCAAAACTCTTTATTTGAGCAAAGACTTGAAAATTTAAAGACGGTTCTTGTCAGTACCAGTCAGGCTGTTTTGTTGACTAATGAGAAGAATATCGGTTATTTTTGCGGATTCTTTCACAGCGAAGGCTATTTGCTTGTGACAAAAAATGAAACTGTTCTTTTTGTTGATTTCAGGTATTATGAGGCTGCTTTAAAAAAATCAAGCGGATGCAGGGTTGTTTGCTTTACTAAGTTGTTTAAAGACCTTATAAGCAAATTGAAGAACAATTCTGTTGTGAATGTATTTTTTGAGGCATCCGATATTACGGTTGAAAAATATAATCGTTTTAAAAAGGCTTTTTCGGAAAATAATATTGAGTGCGTTTGTGACGGCAGTCTTGATCATAAGATTGAAGAAATCAGATGTATCAAGGATGAATCAGAAATTAAAAAAATAGCTAAAGCACAGGAGATAACCGAAAAGTCATATCTTGAAGTGTTGAATTACCTAAAACCCGGTGTCAGCGAACGCAGGGTTGCACTTGAGCTTGAACATCTCATAAAGCTTAGCGGTGGTGAAGGTGTTTCATTTGATCTCATCACGATTACAGGCAAAAAGACTTCATTGCCTCACGGAGTTCCGTCAGATGATATTGTCAGTGAGGGAGATTTCTTTACTTTTGATATCGGCTCAATTTTTGACGGCTATCACAGCGATACTACGCGTACGGTAGCAATCAAGTCGGCTGACGAAGAAATGAAAAAGGTTTACGACATCGTATTAAAAGCTCAGCTTGCTGTACTCGACAGCGTAAAACCCGGAGCCAAATGTTCTGATGTCGATAAAATTGCAAGAGATATAATCTCGGAAAACGGTTACGGAAAATATTTCGGTCATGCAACCGGTCACGGTGTAGGACTTGATATCCACGAATCTCCCGTTGTATCTCCGAGAAGTGAAACAATGTTGAAAAAAGGTATGATAATAACCGATGAACCGGGAATATATCTGCCGGGTAAATTCGGTGTTCGCATTGAAGATATGCTTTGCGTGACTGATACAGGGTACAAAAACTTTGTTTCACTCCCCAAAGAACTCATTATTGTGTAATAAAAGTCTTGCATTTTTTGTCATTGTTATGTATAATGTAAATTGTTATATTACGGCATACATTACCGTATTTCCGTATGAAAGATAATTAGGAGGTATTACTAATGATATCAGCAGGTGATTTCAGAAACGGCGTTACATTTGAAATGGACGGTCAGGGTGAATCAATCATAGAAATCAAGCATGTAAAGCCTGGTAAGGGTGCTGCATTTGTAAGAACTAAAATCAGAAATGTTATTACAGGCGCAGTAGTTGAAAAAACTTTCAACCCGAATGATAAGTATCCCACAGCTTTCATTGACAGAAAGGATATGGAATACAGCTATTCAGACGGCGATCTTTACTACTTCATGGATACAGAAACATGGGAGCAGATTCCGATTAACAAGAGCGTTCTCGGCGACAACTTTAAGTTTGTTAAGGAAAATATGGTGTGCAAGGTTCTTTCTTACAAGGGCAATGTATTCGGCATTGAGCCTCCGAACTTTGTTGAACTTAAGGTTACAAAGACAGATCCCGGCTTTAAGGGTGACACAGCAACCAACGCTACAAAGCCTGCAACTCTTGAAACAGGTGCTGAAATTAAAGTTCCTCTCTTTATTGATGAGGGCGAAGTTATTCAGATCGACACAAGAACAGGCGAATATATGGGCAGAGCATAATTTCTGCGGGAGAATCAGTTATGAATCTTACTGAAAAAATTTCTTACATTCGCGGTCTTTGCGACGGTTTGGAGCTTGATGAGTCAAAACCTGAAGTAAAGGTTCTTAATGCAATCGTTGATCTTCTTGATGATATGGCTTTTGAAGTATCTGACATGGAAGAACTTTACGATGAGTTAAGCGCTCAGGTTGACGAAATTGATCAGGATCTTGCTGATGTTGAGTCTGATGTTTACGATGACGAGGACTATGACATTGAAGATTATGACGATGAAGATGACGATTACGATTTTGATGATGAAGAGAATCCTTTTTATGAGGTAACTTGTGATTCATGCGGTCAGAAGCTTAATGTTTCCGAAGATGTCCTTCTTGAAGGCGAAATCGAGTGTCCTAACTGCGGTGAGAACCTTGAGTTTGATTTTTCAGAGCTTTTCAGCAATGAGGAAGATGATGAGTGTGATGCCGATTGTGCATCATGCGGCGGTTGTTCGGACACAGAAGAATAATTAACAAAACAAACACCCTTCGTATAGTATATACGAGGGGTGTTTTTATGTTGTACAGAAAAAGGTGTAAAAGAAAATTTGTTCTTTTAAAGAAAATACTTCTTACTGTGGTTTTACTGATTATCGGTGTTACTGTTTTCTGCGAGGTGCATTTGTCAGATTTCAGACCGGAGTACATAAGAATTCAGGCTGAAATATTGTCTGTAAATTCTGTCTGCGATGCAGTGAATAATACACTTGACAAGCTTAATTATTCTTACAGTGATATTGCAAAGATTAATTGTGATAAAAACGGAAATGTTCAGTCCATTGAAACGGATTCATTCAAAATCAACAGAATTAAAGCCGACATCACGAAAGCCGTACAAAAAGAAATAGCTAAGGTATATGACAATGAAATTGAAATACCTCTCGGTGCATTTACGAATATTACAATACTCTCAAATGTCGGACCTTGCATTCCCGTAAGTTTTAATCTTACAGGAAGCTTTTCCTCGGAAGTTATAAGTACATTTGAACAAGCGGGAATAAATCAGACAATCCACCATATAAAGCTTTTGCTCACCTCAAAAATAATGACAACCTCGCTTGATTATTCAGGCAAAATAACATTTACTACCGATTTTGAAATTGCACAATCCGTAATAGTCGGTAATATACCGTCCGGATACGGTTCTCTGTTTCAGACTTATAAGAAGTAAATTTTGAAAAACCTGTGAAAAACATTGAAAAACCGTATATCTTGTGTTATAATCTAACAGTTAATACAATGGGTTAGGAGGCATTTCTTTGCCTGACAGTCAGAAAATTTCCGAAAAACAATCGGAGTATATGAATTTAATAGCTGAAATTATGGATATCCGCAAAAGAGGAGAGAAGCCTGTTGCGTATATCAGAACATACGGCTGCCAGCAGAATGTGGCTGATAGTGAAAAAATTAAGGGTATGCTTGAACAGTCGGGATTTGAGTTTGCAGATGAACCGGACAATGCGGATTTCATACTTTTCAATACCTGTGCCGTAAGAGAACATGCTGAGGACAGAGTGTTCGGCAATGTAGGTGCATTAAAAAATCTAAAGCGTAAGCATCCGCAGATTCTTATTGCTTTGTGCGGTTGTATGATGGAGCAGGAGCATGTTGCCAATAAAATTTACAAGAGCTTTCCTTTTGTAGGACTTGTGTTTGGTACTCATTCATTGCACCATTTTCCTGAACTTATGTATAACGCTCTTCTTGACGGCAAAAGAGTGTTTGAAAGAGGTAATGACGATAATCAGCTTTATGAGGGATTTCCTGTTAAGCGTGACGGCACTTTCAAGGGTTGGTTACCGATTATGTACGGTTGCAACAACTTCTGTACATATTGCGTTGTGCCTTATGTAAGAGGCAGAGAACGCAGTCGTGAAAAGAATATTATTGTTTCTGAGGCTAAAAATATGATTGAGTCGGGTTATAAAGACATTACCCTTCTCGGCCAGAATGTAAATTCCTACGGAAAAGGTCTTTCCGAGAAAGTAAACTTTTCACAGCTTTTGCGTGAGGTTGATTCAATTGACGGCGATTATTGGCTTCGCTTTATGACATCTCACCCGAAGGATTGTTCAAAGGAACTTATTGACACAATTGCATCTGGTACTCATATAAGCAAGCATCTTCACCTTCCGTTCCAATGCGGTTCGGACAGAGTGCTTAAGGCAATGAACCGTCACTATGACCGCAGAAAGTATCTTGAAATAATCAATTATGCTAAAGAGAAAATTGACGGTCTTTCACTTACAAGTGATATTATTGTAGGTTTTCCGGGTGAAACATATGAAGATTTCAAAGAAACTTTATCGCTTATCCGCGAGGTTGAGTTTACATCGCTCTTTACCTTCATTTTCTCACCGAGAGTAGGTACTCCTGCGGCTAAAATGGACGATCCGATTTCCGCTGAAGAAAAATCAAAATGGTTCCGTGAACTTCTTGATGTTCAGGAAGAAATTGCGGCAAAGCGTTGTTCTTCAATGGTTGGCAAAACCGAAAAGGTACTTGTTGAAGGTGAAAACGATAAGAACGGTGAATTGTGCGGTCGTACAAGCGGTAACATAATAGTTGAGCTTGAAGGATCAAAGGACTGTATCGGAACATTCAGAAATGTAAAAATAACGAAGGCTCGCAACTGGATATTAAAGGGTGAGCTTGTAAAATAATCGGAGGTTAAAACTATGGATATCATTGAGAAAGCAAGGGAACTCGGAAGACTCATTCAGGAAGAAGACTCATATAAAAAATTGCAGGACGCTCAGAAGAATGCAGATGCAGATATGGAGCTTCAGCGTCTTATCGGTGAATTCAATCTTAAAAGAATGTCAATAAACAATGAAGCATCAAAAAAAGAGAGAGATCAGGAAAAGCTTTCTAAGCTTAATACCGAGATGAGAGAGGCATATTCTCAGATTATGTCAAACGAGAATATGATTGCCTACAATGATGCAAAGGCTGCTTTTGATGTTGTTGCAAACAGAGTTCTCGCAATTGTTCAGCAGTCTGCTGAGGGCGCAGATCCTGAGACTGCTGATTACAGCCAGTCATCATGCTCAGGCAGTTGTGCTACATGCGGCGGTTGCGGCTGATAAACGGTTCTAAATTTTGTTAAGGAAGTGAAACAGATGGCGGAGTTATCTCCAATGATGCAACAGTATTTCAAAATTAAAGAAGAAAACAAAGACAGCATTTTGTTCTTCCGACTTGGAGATTTCTACGAAATGTTTTACGATGATGCAAAGCTTGCATCAAAGGAACTTGAACTTACTCTTACAGGAAGGGATTGCGGACAGGCCGAGCGTGCTCCCATGTGCGGAGTTCCGTTTCACAGCTGTGAGGGTTACATTGCAAGACTTGTTGCAAAGGGCTATAAGGTTGCAATTTGCGAACAGACGGAAGATCCTGCAAAGGCAAAAGGTCTTGTAAAGCGTGATATTATTCGAGTAATTACTCCCGGTACCGTAATGGAATCGAGTATGCTTGATGAGAGCAAAAACAACTACATTTGCTGTATGTCTTATAAAAATAAAACTATAGGACTTTGTTTTTGCGATATTTCCACAGGAGAATTATACGCTACGGAAATCAGGGGTAATGACAGCTATAATGTCCTTACCAATCAGCTTACAAGCTATAATCCCCGTGAAATTCTTATTGGCGGTGACATTGTAAAGCTGAAAGAGCTGCCTAAGTTCATTAAAGCGAAACTTTCGGCAGGAGTTGAAATGCTCGAAGATGAAAAATTTGACGAGTCGGTATGTACTGATGTTGTAAAATCACAGTTTGCGGATGAATACAGTACCGTATCTGACAAATCTGTTGTTGTGTGCGTTCTCGGTGCGTTGCTTTCATATCTTCGTGATACTCAGAAAACGGGACTTGAAAGAATAAATCACATTGAGTTCTACAAAGAAAATCAATATATGAGCCTTGATTACAACACACAGCGTAATCTTGAGCTCACACAAACAATGCTGACAAAGGATAAAAAAGGTTCACTTTTGTGGGTGCTTGACAAGACAAAAACCGCAATGGGCAAACGCCTTATGCGTTCATGGCTTGAACATCCTTTGCTTAATATAGCTTCAATTAACAACCGTCAGAGTGCAATTGAAGAGCTTGTAAACGATAATATGCTCCGTATGGATGTTACAGACACACTCTCGGGTATATTTGACATTGAAAGACTTATGACAAGAATCGTTTACGGTTCTGCAAATGCAAGAGATTTGCGTTCACTCTGCGGAGCAATTCAGAATCTTCCGCAGATTTCGGATTTGCTCGTTGATTGTAAATCGGTTTATCTTAAATATATTTATAAAAGCATTGATAAGCTTGAGGACATTCATTCTCTTATTGATTCTGCAATCGTTGAAGAACCCCCGTTTACAGTCCGTGAGGGCGGTATGATTAAGAGAGGTTATAACGAAGAGCTGGATTCCGTGACAGGAGATATGAATGACTCAAAGGGAATTCTTGCCCGTATTGAGGCTGAACAGCGTGATATAACGGGAATTCCTAAGCTTAAAGTCGGTTATAACAGGGTATTCGGATATTATATTGAAGTATCAAATTCATATAAATCCATGGTACCCGAAACATACATAAGAAAGCAGACACTCACCAATTGTGAAAGATATATTACTCAGGATTTGAAAGATGTAGAGGGCAGAATCCTCGGTGCAAAAGACAGATCGGTTGCACTTGAATACAACCTCTTTGATGATGTCAGAAAGACGGTTTCGGATAATCTTGAAAGAATTCAGAAGACCGCAAAAGCCATTGCTAATCTTGATGTTATTACATCACTTGCAAATGTTGCGGCTGACAACAGATACATAAGACCTGATGTAAACCTTTCAACCGCTATAAGAATTAAAGATTCGAGACATCCTGTTGTTGAGGCTTTATTAAAGGATGCACCGTTTGTTCCGAATGATGTCAGCCTTGATTCTGCCAATGACAGAGTAGCAATTATTACAGGTCCCAATATGGCGGGTAAGTCAACCTATATGCGACAGATTGCCATTATTGTTCTTATGGCGCAGATAGGCAGTTTTGTCCCGGCGTCTTCTGCCGAAATCGGAATTGTAGACAGCATCTTTACTCGTGTAGGTGCGTCTGATGATCTTGCATCTGGACAGTCAACCTTTATGGTTGAGATGAGCGAGGTTGCCAATATCATTAAAAATGCAACTTCAAAAAGCTTACTTATTCTTGACGAAATCGGCAGAGGTACTTCGACCTTTGATGGTATGAGCATCGCAAGGGCAGTGCTTGAATTTTGTGCCGACAGAAAAAAACTCGGTGCAAAAACACTTTTTGCAACTCATTATCACGAACTCACGGTTATGGAACAACTCATTGATGGTGTAAAAAACTATAACATAGCAGTTAAAAAGCGTGGCGATGACATTACTTTTCTGCGAAGAATTGTTCCCGGCGGAGCAGATGACAGCTACGGTATTGAGGTTGCAAAGCTTGCAGGCATTCCGCAGTCTGTAATTTCAAGAGCAAAGGAAATTTTAAAAGACCTTGAACACGGCAAATATAAAAACGAGAATGCCAATATTCAAAAGCAGGATAATTCAGACGATATGCAGCTTTCACTTATCGGTTTGACTGAAAGTCCCGTGATTGAAAAGCTTAAAGATACAGATATAAATACTCTTACTCCGTTTGAAGCAATGAAATTGCTTTATGAACTTAAAGGTATGATTTAATATTAGGAGGTGACACAAATGGGTGTAATCAATGTACTTGATAAGCATGTTGCAGAACTTATCGCCGCCGGCGAGGTTGTTGAAAGACCGGCGTCGGTTATAAAGGAGCTTGTAGAAAATTCAATTGACGCAGGCGCAAAAAATATCACCGTTGAGATAAAAAACGGCGGTACAACATTCATGCGTGTTGCCGATGACGGTTGCGGTATTTACCGTGACGATATCAAAGTTGCGTTTTTAAGACACGCAACCAGTAAAGTTAAGGTCGAATCTGACCTGGACAGTATTTCTACACTCGGATTCAGAGGAGAGGCTCTTGCGTCAATTTGTGCAGTGTCACGACTTCAACTTATTACGAGGAATGTAAACGAGGAAATCGGAACTTCATATGAAATTGACGGCGGTGAAGAACAGAGCTTTGATGATGCAGGTTGTCCTGTCGGCACAACCTTTGTTATCAGAGATTTGTTCTACAACATTCCTGCCCGTGCGAAATTTTTGAAAAAGGATGTTTCGGAGGGTAACGCAGTTTCAAATATAATCGACAAAACTGCTTTGTCACATCCCGAAATTGCATTTACATACATTAAGGACGGAAAGCAGGTTCTTCGTACATTCGGCGACGGAAAACTTATTTCTGCAATATATTCGGTTTTTGGAAAAGATTTTGCAAAAGGACTTATTCCGGTTGATTATCAGCTTGATGCAATAAAGGTTTACGGCTATATTTCAAAGCCCGAACACTCAAGACCAAATCGTAATATGCAGAATTTTTTTATCAACGGAAGGTACATCAAAACAAGAACGGCTATGGTTGCACTTGAGGAGGCTTTTAAGGGCTCAATTATGGTCGGAAAATTTCCGTCGTGTGTTCTTAATATCGAATTGCCGTGTGTAATTATTGATGTAAATGTGCATCCTTCTAAGCTTGA
>ERZ1023658.217-NODE-217-length-19869-cov-15.063289_pt1 | contig 19869 bp, 22 predicted proteins | sample MGYA00380339_ERZ1023658 | MGnify/ENA primary metagenome ERZ1023658 (study PRJEB33179, sample SAMN07448981) | human gut metagenome | biome: Human-gut; feature: Human associated habitat; material: Faeces | host: Homo sapiens | place: India: Bhopal | collected... | reverse complement strand
CTTCTTCGTTGGATAGTCTTCTTCCTTCTTCTCTTACTGGTTCTTGACTTTGACTATCTTCCAATCTTTTTCCAACATAGTCTGGAGCATCTTGTGCTTCTTCGTTGGATAGTCTTCTTCCTTCTTCTCTTATTGGTGTTTGAACTACTTCTGGAGTTGGCTCTTCTGACACACCAGCAACATGTGAAGGAATTACATTTATTACTCTATTTGGTTCGATTCTTCTTACTGCTACTTTATGAGCTGGTTCTTCTTTTGCAGCTTCTCTTTCTCTAATTTGACGCTCAGCTTCTGCTACTAAAACTTGTGGATCTGTTTCTTTTATTTCATTATTGTCATATATTTCTGCGAATGGAGCATATCTAGAAATTATTTGTTCTGGTGTTAAACCAGCAACATTATTATTACGGTTTGCTCTTTCAGAAAGAACTCTGTTTCTTACTTCTGTAGCTAAAGTATCAGTTAATTCATCCATATGTGATGCTAACTCTTTTCTTTTTGCTATAATTTCTTCGTCTCTTCCATTTTGAGTGTCACGTGAATTATCAGGTTGTCCAGTTAGGCCATCCAAGTCTTTTAATAGAGAATATGCTGCTTCGTAGTTATTAGCTAAGTTTCTATTTTGGTCTAATTTTAATTGTTCTCCAGCTAAGAATCTTTCTATAACTTTCATTTCTCTTTGATAAATTTCTTTGTCCATATTTTCTTGTGCTGCTTTTAGAGCATCTCTTCTAGAATTTAATTCTCTCAATTCATTTTCGCTTTTTTCAATTTCTCTTAATATAGTTCTATAGTTATTTTGATTGTTTTCTACTGGTGGTGTTTCTACTACTCTAGGCTCTTCATTTTGTGGAGTTACAGGAGTTGCTGGATTTTGTGACTCTTCTGGAGTTCTTTCTTCTGTAGCTGGTAAGTCTTTTTCAGGATTTTGGGTATTATTCATTTCTTCTAAGCCTTTTTCTAAAGCGGCAATTTGCTCATTTATTTTTCGAATTTCCTCTCTTGATTGAGCTATTGCCTCATCATATCCTCTAATATTTTCTGGCTTTGGATTATCTTTTTCTACTATTATTTCTTTCTTATCTTTATTTTCATCTATTGCAGTTTCATACTCTTCTTTGTTTGCTAATAATACTTCAAGCTGTTTTGCCATACCAGCTTGAATACCCTTGTTTTCAAATTCAGAAAGTATTTCTAATGCTTGATCTTCTGAAAAAATATGTTCTGTTTGTTCAGTAAGTAATTTTTCATTAATAGTTGCTGCACTATCACCACGTCTTAGTACAAGATCACTATAATTTATTTTTCTTTCATTCATTTTAATCTACTCCTAACTATCTTCTACTATCTTCATCTAGTTGTACTAAGACATCTTGTACCATTTTCATTTCATTTGGATCTGTTATGTTTTCAAAAACTATATTTTCTGCATTTGGATCATATGATGACACATATATGTTTTTTCTACCATTTTCAGCAATACTATTATCACTATACCCTATATATGATCTTTTTGTTTCCTCACAATCAAACGTAAACAATATATCACATTCAACTTCTTTACCGTCTTTTAAAATTACTACTTTTTCATTTGTATCTATTGTTCCAATATTCTCCATTTTATTCCTCCATATTCTCTTTATTAGTATATATTATCCTACATTATTTGTCAATTTCTACGCTGATGATTTGAATACTTACGCTTTGTTTTTTTTCTATATTTTTATTAGCTTTTATAATTAATGTATAGACATCATCTTGTTTTTTGTTGTTTATTAGTTTTAAGTCCTTTAATTCATAACTAGACTGGTTCTTTAACAGATTATCTTCTGTACCATTTTTATATAATTTTAGTGTTACATCATTATCATTTGTACTCAATAAAATACTGTAAGACATTTTTTCTTTATTAATATTGTTTCCTTTGTAATTTGTAATGTGAAAAGAATAATCTTTTAATGAATTTCCCTTTAGTTCTGATATATCAACATTAAGGGTATTATTAGTTTCTTTTTCTATTATTGGTATTACTATATCGGCACTTTGTTTTTGTTTAAATTCATTCTTTTTCGATACCGCTACACAAAGTAGAGTTATGACTGATATTAATAGTAATACAAATACTAAGGTTAAGATTATTTCGGATGTCGTTTTGGGGATTATTTTTCTTAGGGCATTTTTATTTTTCTTCTTAGTCATGATATTACTCCTTTTTATTATTTAATTCATTGAATAAATTTATGTATCTATCATTTAAATTAGTTTGTTCTTGCTCAGTTAGGGAACTCTTAATTATTGTGTCTTTATTATTTTCTAGTATTCTACTTTTGGCGTCTACTTTTGTGTTTATGACTAAGTCTAGATTTAATATTTCTTGCTCTTTACTAGAATGTCTTATTATTAATTGTTGCTCTTCATCGTATGACTTTTTCTTTTTTAAATTTAGAATATTATATATATAATTTATATTTAATTCATTGTCGTTTATTAAGGTATTACTATCAAAAAGGACACCTGTGTTTGTTTTTTCTAAAGATATTTCACCTATTTTTCTATTTGCATTATCGTATAATATTACTTCTTTTGTCTTATTTGCTTTTTTATATTCAAATTTATACTGATTATTGTCTATTTCTATACTTCCGCTTCCAGTTTGTTTGTTTTCTGGCTGGTAGCTAATATCAATATTTCTTTTCTTATCTGTAATATGAATAGCATACTTTTTTATATTATAAGTATACTTCTCTGTATAGATAGAGAACTCTATATTAACGTTTTTTAAAGATATTTTCAACTCTTTTTTATTTATTATAAAATATTTTTTATAACTTGTTATAATTGTACTTGCTTTTGAATCTTTTTTTAAGTTATCAATAACTGTATCTAGAATATTATTTTGATCTTTTCTAATTAAGTTTATATTTATTTTATTATAGTCTTTTTCATTTTCTACTTTTATTTTATCGATTAAGTTAGTAGTCAATTCCTGAACTATATATTCATGTAAGTACTTTAAATTATCATATGTATTGGTATTGTCATTAACTGATTCAAAGTAAGTATTGTTACCAAGATTAATATATGATGATGTTATAGTTGGGTCATAATGATACTCTGTTGCATTTTCTATAAGACTCTTAGTGTTTAAAAGCTTGGCATTTCCTAGAAAACTATCAACAGTTAATAGTCTTTTTTTGTTTTTTGCATCTGTTACTATTTTGACTATTGTATTTGTATCGTTTAAGTTTTTAGTTAAGTTTTGGTAATTTATATCAGATAGTTTTTTATTATATTTTTGTAGGTCAATTTTTGATTTATACTTATTAGTATTTGAACTTACTTTTATGGTTAGTGTTTTGGTATTACTTTGAGGCATCTTCGTATCAAATTCAAACATGTCCATTACGTCTGTTATATTTGACGTAATATTAACAAGGACTTTTTTTAATATTCTAGATGGACTTGCTACACACTCATAATAAAAACCAAGTAGTAGCATGATAATTGATAATAAAAAAACTAATATGGGAAATTTATTTTTTTTACTTTTTTTATTTTTTTTCATACCACACACTACTCCTATTATCGTTATTATATCATAAATGTATATTAGGCGACAATATTTACCAAAACAAAAAAATTGGAAAAATTCCAATTTACTTTTCAGGACTTTTGGTTAGTATTGTTATTTGATATAAGGCTGTTGCAACTCTTGGTAATTCTTTATAGTTGAATGTCGCGGCTACATTTAATTCAGTTTCTTCTCCTGGTGCTAATACTTTGCCTATGATGTTATTATGTTTTATTTCAATAGGATAAATTTTTTTTGCAACGTTTGCATCGTTTAAATAATCCGGATACTCAATTAAACTAACTATTTCAGCATCGATTGTACCTTTATTTTTTATTGTTATACGATAACTAATTTCATCTGTTGGAGAATATAAATGAAATTTAAAATTTATTGTTTGATTAAAATTAGTAATGGTTGCTGTAGCATTTGGAACTTTTGAACCTCCTTGAACAGGTGTTCTTGGATTTATATTTGTAAAAGAAACGTCATGAATTGGGATATTGCTACTATTTTTTTCGAGTTGCATAGAAAGGAGGGCAAAACCAATTGCCATGCATACTATGGTTATACATAACAATATTATTATCCAATTGCGTATATTTACAGTAGCTTTCATGAACATTTTCCTTCCTTCATATTATATATACTACCATTATAACAGAAATCATAATTATTGCTAGTAGTTTTAAAATTTATGTAAGCATAAACTTGATGATTTTTAATATAATACCAACTATCAACACTAGGATATAAAGTCAAGTCTTGATTAGCCGGTATATCAGTAATTATTAGAGATGTTGAATATATTTCTTGATTTTCAACATTTTTAGCATATTTTTCTAATTTGCTATAAACATTATTAGCGGCTTTTTGTAATTCTTCTTTGGTTTGTTTCTTAAGGGTTTCTTTAAGAATTTTATCATTTTTATACTTTCTAGTTAACTCTTTTGAGTAAGCTTCTATAGCTTGAAGTTGTTCTGTGTTGTCCTGGTAGGACTTGATGTTATACTCTACTGCTAGAAGTTGATATGTGGATTCTTTTTCTTGTAGAGTTAAGTTATTTGCAAGAATTTGTTTTACATCATTATATGAAGAGTTTTTTGGATATTTTATAAGAGTTAATTCATTTAGTAAGACATCATTATTTCTTAAAATATTTACTACGTTAGTTAAAGAATTACTTATAGTATTTCCTTCTATATTTTTATTATATAGACAAAGAGAATTACTAGATAGAAATATAATATTTTGAACTTTGTTATCTGTAATTACTAATAGAAAGTCTGTATTAGTATTTATTTTTATTCCTACTACTGTGTCATATTTATCATAATTGATATATGTATCACTACTTCCTCTAATTGCTTTTAAATCTGGTATTATTTTAAATATTATGAGTAAAAGAAATACAATTATTACGATGATTATAGTAATAATATTGGTCATTTTATCATACTTTTCTTGATACATTTTATCACCTCTAAGTAGAAAACTTAGGATTTAGGGTTAGATTTATTTCCATACCTTGTGTTATATTAGTTCCCTCTGGTATGGATTGTTCTGTTACATAACCTACACCGTTTAATGTTACTTTTATGTTTAATTTTTGAAGAAGGTTTTTTGCTGTTTTTGAAGATAATCCTACGACGTTTGGTACCAATAATGTTGTATCATTAGTTATTAAATATAGTGTATCGGTACTTGTCATTGTATCATTCTTTTCTGGATATTGTTTTATTATTTTAGTACCATTACCAATAACTGTATATTTTATTTGTTTAGCATCTAGTGTTGTTTTAGCATCTTCTGTCTTTTTGTTTACATAATTATCTAGTTTGAAATCTTTTACTTTGGTAGATGATGTTGTTTGTTCTTCTGTACCATAATATTTACTTAGATTGTTAACTATTTCTTTAATGGCATTTGAGATTGGTTTTGTACTTCCAGCTGTTGGTTTCTTTACAGAAGCATAAATTATATATTGAGGATTACTTTTAGGATAAATTCCAGAAAATGAAGAAATGACATTTTCCTTACCCGCTAAGTATCCTGAACCATTTTCACTTGCTATTTGTGAGGTACCTGTTTTTCCAATTAATTCACCTGAGGCTAATTTATACCATGTACCAGTGTTGCCATCAATATTTACACAATCATCCATAAGTTGGAGCATCTTTTGGACAGTCATAGTTGAGGCTACACGTTCTGTTTCGTTACGCTTATTTTCTAATATTACTTCACTAGTTTCCGGATCTACTATTTTAGATACAATATATGGTTTTAGCATTATACCATCATTAGTTAATGACGTTAGTGCTTGAATGTTTTGAATTGGAGTTGTTGTTATACCTTGTCCAAAACCAGCATTATATATTTCTGTTTCGTATTTAAAATCTATTTTACCAGTGCTTTCGTTTGGTAGATTTATACCTGTTTTTTTACCAAAGCCTAGTTTTTTAAAGTATTGTCTTAACATCATACTGTCCATATGGCGTTCAATCATATTGATGATTGCTGTATTACTACTCATAGCATAACCTTTGTCAAAGTTAATCACACCCCAACCATTACGATTCCAATCACCGATTTCAGTTCCATCTTTTGTAACATAGACACCAGAAGTATATGTTTCAGTTCCATCATAAACGCCATTTTCCATAGCGGCCATATAAGTAAATGTTTTCATAGTACTACCAGGTTCGTATGGAGATGCTAACATCATATCTAGATAATTAGTAATATTTCTAGTATTAGGATCAAATGATGGATATGTTGAAGTACCAAGAATTGCCCCAGTTTTGGCATCAGCTATTGTTATATGGAACCAGTCAAAGTCATATTCTGCATCAACATTTTTTAGAGCTTGTTCAATAAAGAACTGAACGTTACTTTCGATAGTTAAATAAATGTCTTTGCCTTGAGTGGCATCTTTTTTTAAAACAGGGGTATTGGGTATTTGATAACCCTTTAAATCTTTTTGATATGTGATATAACCATCTTCACCCTTTAAAACACTTTCGTATGACTTTTCAATACCCATTTCACCAGTTATTGTTTCTTTGCCAGTTTTTTCATCTGTATTAGCTTTTGCATAACCTATGGTATATGAAGCAAATTCTCCCTTAGGATAATATCTTTTAAAACTTTCAATGAAGCCAAGGCCTGCTAAGTTTAAGTCTTCAATTTGTTTTTTAGTTAATTCTGATAAGTTTTTTCCTTTTATGCCAAACTCAGTTTGATAAACATTTTCCTTACTTAAATATTTTAATATTTCATCTTTTTCAATACCAAGAATTGGTGCTAGGGCTTCTGCTGTTTTTTCTTTATCCACAACGTGTTGAGGGTTCTTTTCATTAGTTGTTCTTTTTGAGTCTAAGTAAGCAATTAGTTTATAGGCTGAAACGTTTTGGGCTAGTACTTCCCCATCATTTGAATAGATGTTTCCTCTTTTTGCACTAAGTACTTGAGTACGAGTTGTTCTCTTACTAGCTAATTCTTTTAAATTTACACCATCAACCTCTTTAGATAATGATAATTGAACTAGTCTTCCAGCTATTAAAGCAAACAAAAGAAGAGAAAAAATTATGATTGCTTTTGAATAGCGTACATTGTTTCCCTTCTTTTTGTTTTTCAATTTCATCACTCCTATTTTTCATCAGGTACTGTTTTTATATTGTCATTATTATAACTCAATCCTTGTTCTTCCGCAACTTGTTGAATCTTAGTAAGTGAGGCTAATTCATTAATAGTCATAGCTAATCCTTCATTAGTTTTTTGTTGTTCTTCTATATCGTTTTTCTTTTTTTCTACTTCAAAATTAATTTTAGATAAAGTTGCTTTAGAAAAAACAATTGATACAGGTGATAAGACAAGTACAGTTATTGCTAGAGCGTATAGTAGCTTTTCAAACTTAGAAATTTTGATTCGCTTTTTTACTTTTTTCATTGTATCACCCTTTTCATTTTATCTTCTCTATAACACGAAGTTTGGCACTTCTTGCCCTTGGATTATTTTTTAGTTCATCTTCAGTTGGTACAATAGCTTTGTTTATTACTAGTTTATAGTCTGGTAAATATTCAGAAGGAATATTAGGCATACCTTGTAATTTTTTATCTATTGCACATTTTTCTTTAAAGAAGTTTTTTACAATTCTATCTTCTAGTGAATGGAAAGTTATTACCGCTACTCTACCATGAACATTTAAAATAGATAGTGCTTGTTCTAAAGCTGGTTCTATTACATCGAGTTCATGATTTACTTCTATTCTAATTGCTTGGAATATTTGACGAGCAGGATGTTTATCTTTTCTAAATTTCATAGGAACAGCACTTTTGATTATTTCAACCAATTCTAGAGTTGTTTCTATTGGTTTATTCTCACGATACTCTATTATTTTTTTAGCAATATTTCGTGAAAATTTGTCTTCTCCATATTTGAAGAAAATATTTGTTAGTTCTTCTTTTGTATAATTATTAACAATCTCATAAGCTGAGATAGGATTATCCTTATCCATTCGCATATCTAGTCTTGCATCTTCATGATAAGAAAATCCTCTTGTTTTGTCGTCCAATTGAGGCGATGAAACTCCTAAATCAAATAAGACTCCATCGACTTTATAAATGTTTCTTTTTGCTAATTCTTCTTTTAAATTAACAAAATTGCTTTTGATGATAGTGAAGTTAGTACTGATTGATGATAATCGCTCAGTACTATGCCGAATTGCTTCACTATCTTGGTCAAAGGCGAATAAATACCCTCTTTTTATTCTTGCCAAGATGTTACTACTGTGTCCACCATAACCTAGTGTGCAATCAACTATAATACTAGAATCATTTAAGTTAAGGGAAGAAATCGATTCTTCTAGTAATACGCTAATATGTTTTTCCATTATATGCTCACACCTTCAAATAAATTTTCGGCTATGTTCGACATGCTGTCTTTAGCAGAAGCGAAGAATTCATTCCATAATTCTTCTGACCATATTTCTAACCTGTCTCCTGTGCCAATTACTATACATTCTTTAGTAATTTTAGCATAAGAGATTAGTGGGGAGGTAATGTTAATACGGCCCTGTTTGTCAAGTTCTGCTTCACTGGCGCCTGATAAGAAAAATCGTGTAAATGTTCTTGCGTCTTTCTTTGTAAATGGTAGAGATTCGAGTTTATCAACAATTTTGTTCCAAGACTCTAGAGAATAAACATATAGGCAATTTTCAATACCTCTAGTAATAATAAAACTAGTTCCTAGTTCATCTCTAAACTTAGATGGAATTATTAGTCTTCCCTTATCATCAACAGAATGATGATATTCTCCAATAAACATATAAATCCCCCACTTTTTCCCACTATCAGCCACAGCTTAATTATATATTACCCAAGTTATGTTTAAATGTAAATGTAAAACGGACAAGTTTTTAGCACTTGACAAAAAATTGACAAAGAAAAAGAAGAAACTTTTAATTTCTTCTTGACCTTTTTTTTATTATTTTCTTAAAGCCTTTGTATCTATTTCTTCTTTTATTAAATTAACAAATTCTTCTTTTGAAACTGTAGTTGTATCTTTTTGTCCAAATAGACGATAACTGATCGTTGAATTTTCTTTTTCTTGATCACCAAGAATTAATGTATATGGAATTTTTTCTGTTTGAGCCTCTCTTAATCTGTAACCTAATTTTTCATTACGATTATCTAACTCTACTCTGATATTATTAGCTTCTAAAAGTTTCGTAATTTCTTTACCATACTCACTATGTAGTTCTGGATTTACTGGTATTACTTTTACTTGAGTTGGAGCTAACCAGGTAGGTAGTGCTCCTTTAGTTTCTTCTAGAATATAGGCCATAAATCTATCTAGTGAACCTAGTATTGCTCTATGAAGAACTACTGGAGTTTTCTTTTCACCATCTTTGTCTACATATTTTAAATCAAATTTTGCTGGTAGGCAGAAGTCTAGTTGGCAAGTTGATAAGGTGTATTCATTTCCAACTGCTGGTGTAACATTAACATCTAGTTTTGGTCCATAGAATGCTGCCTCACCAATTTCTTCTGTATATTCGATTCCTAATTCATTTAAAACTTCTCTTAATTCATTTTCAGCTTTATTCCACATCTCATCATCTGGATGATATTTTTCTTTATCTTCTGGATCTCTTAGTGATAAAACGCAACGATATTCTGTGATACCAAAATCTTTGTAAACATCAAATATTAAATCAACAACATTTTTAAATTCTGATTTTATTTGCTCTGGAGTTACAAAAAGATGGGCATCGTTTTGACAGAAGTGTCTTCCTCTTTCAATACCTTTTAGAGCACCGGATGCCTCATATCTAAAATCATGAGCAACTTCTCCTATTCTAATTGGTAAGTCTTTATATGAATGAAGTTTATTGGCATAAATCATCATGTGATGTGGACAGTTCATTGGTCTTAAGACAAAAGCTTCTCCATCAACCTCCATAGCAGGAAACATGTTTTCTTTATAGTGATCCCAGTGTCCAGATGTTTTATATAATTCAACATTTCCAACACATGGGGTTAAGACATGTTGATAGCCTAACTTTCTTTCTTTACCTTTAATGTAGTTTTCTAGTTGCTCCCAAATTATATAACCGTTTGGTAAGAACATTGGTAGTCCACGTCCTACTAAATCATCAGTCATAAATATTTCTAGTTCTTTACCAATCTTACGATGATCACGATTTTTACAATCCTCTAAGTACTCAAGGTGTTTGGTTAAATCTTCTTCATTATCAAAGCAAATACCATAGATACGTTGAAGCATTTTGTTCTTAGCATCACCTTTCCAGTAAGCACCTGATACTTTTAGAAGTTTAAAATATTTTAATTCTTTTACAGACTCTAGATGTGGACCACGACAAAGGTCAGTAAAATCTCCTTGAGTATAGCAAGAAATTGTCACTTCATTTTCATCCATTCTACTAATTAAATCAATTTTATATGGATCGTTTTTAAACTTTTCTAAGGCTTCTTCTTTAGTAAGTTCATGACGAACTATTCTCTTCCCATCTTTAGCTAATTTTTTCATTTCTTTTTCAATAGCTGGTAAATCTTCTTCGGTTAGAGTTTTATCTCCTAAATCTATATCATAATAGAACCCTTCTTCAATTACTGGACCTACCCAAAATAGGGCATTTGGATATAGATGTTTTACTGCTTGTGCTAAAAGATGAGCACAAGAGTGATTCATTATACTTAATTTTTCATTTTCCTTAATATTTATCATTTTATTTTCCTCCTATTTTATATATACTTCTACTTTTATACTTGGATTTATTAATTTTATAAATTCTTTATACAAATCAATATCACCGACAATACTTCCATAATGAATTGGAACAGCAAGACTTGGATTAATTGTATTAATATAGTTTGCAGCTTCTTTAACATTCATTGTGTAAGTTCCACCTATTGGTACAAAACAAATGTCACATTTTACTTTTAGAGTTTCATTAGTTATATCTGTATCTCCCATAATGTAGAAATATTTGTCTTCTATTTTTACTTTATAACCAACATAAAGTTTTTCCTTGGGATGAAATGGCTTGTTGGTGTTATAAGAAGGAATAGTTTCAAAAGAAAGTTCTCCTACACTATAACTTTTCTCTGGAAGTACCGTTATATAGTTTTTTGTTATATTCTTTACTCTATCCTCTAAACATTCTGGAGTAATAATTATAGTTGTTTCTTTTAGAATGTTTCTCAGTGATTCTTCATCATAGTGATCGTAATGATCATGAGTTATAAAAACATAATCCGCATCATGATATTTATTTTTTATTTGATATGGATCAAAATAAATATTCTTAGTTGTTGTAATTTTTATGGCTGACTGAGTAAATACTTCTATTTGCATAACATCACTCTCCTTATTCGAAAAAAATAAAAAGGATAGTACAGGAGTGCTAGGCACGGTACCATCCTTTGTTTTTCTCATTTAGATAACGGTTTTACCCGGAATTACTTTTAATAATTCTACTCTAAAGGTAGTAATAAATTAAGATTTTATTCATTTACACCTGCCATGAACTCTCTTTTAAAATTACTTAATTTATCGTGTCCTTTGTCAATGTAATTAAGTTTACGTAAATAATTATAACACTTTTTTTGGTTTTTGCAAGAGATTGATAATTTTTTTATCTACTATACCAAGAATATTGTACTTGCATTAAACTACTTAGGCCATAAAATCCTTCAGAATATCTTCTATTTGCATATCTTAAGAACTTACCAGTATCAGAACAGTTAGTATCGTTAAACAACGAACAATCTAAAACTGTTACATGTAAGTGTATTCCTGTTGCCCAACCAGTTGCTCCCATTTGTCCAATACTATCATTTACTGTTACTGGCTTTCCCACATATATATTTGGTGCATAAGATGAGAAATGAACATATTGTGAGGTGTAGTTTATTCCATCTATTATATGGTTGATTGTTATGACTTTACCACCGTAACCATCAGTGTAGATTCCAGATATAACACCATCAGCAACAGGGTATATTGTTTCATATACTCCTCTAGGACTTGTAATATCTAAGGCTACGTGATTATATCTAGGCCAACTTGAAATAGTTCCTCTTTCTACTGGAAGACGCCATATTGGCGCTGGAACAACAACTGAATTACTTACTTTTTCTGGTTCTGGAGAGTGTTGTGTTGCTGTAACTTCCTTTTTGGTTTTGTTTTCTGTATAAACATTGGCATCATGATAACCTTTTTTCTCGGCTATTTCTACTGTAGAAATATTTTTAATATTTATCGATTTATAAGACAATGAAAATGATTTGCTATCCAGTTCCATTTCTTTTGTTAAGAAAAGTACTATTGCTATAACAAGAATTATCATTGATGCTTTTATTATTTTTTCCTTTTCACTACTTTCCTGCATATAATCACTCCAAAGTAGTATTTATTATATGAACTTTAAAGTTTTTGTCAAGAAAAAACAGAATCAACTCTATTGTCTTCTGTTTTTGCTAATTAATTCTATTGTTATTGTCAATTGTTTTATTCTTTCTATAATTCTTCTAGCTTTGACCTTGTCAGCAGGCGATGATGTAATTGCTAGAGCTGTTTCTAGCTCGTCTATAGTTAAGTTTGAAGTAAAGAATGTTGGTAAGTGACTTTCCATACGATACTGAAGTATTGGTCCTAGAACTTCGTCTCTTGACCAAGCACTGCAATTTTCTGCTCCAATATCATCTAGTAGTAATAAGGGTGCTTTTTTAATATAATCAAACTTTTCATTATAGTTAGATTGAAATGATGACTTTAGACTTCTTAAAAATTCCGGATAATAAATCAAGGCGCTCTTTACACCTTTTTTAGCCATCTCATTAAATAAAGATGCAACTAGGTATGTTTTTCCTGAACCAAATGAACCAGTTAAATATAAGCCTTTTGGCTTTTCCTCATTGGAATAGTTATCAATGAATTCTTTAAAATACTTTATTACTGGTAAGCGTGCTTTATCGTCTTTATATAGATTTTTTAAAGTTGCCTCTTTTATATCTTTTGGCATTTCAAATACTTCTATATTTGCTTGATAAGCCGTGTCATGAAGTTTTTTTTCTAATTTTTTACAAGCTACATAAGAAAAGTTTATTAGTTCGTGATCTTTTTCTGGTGTATATTTATAACCTTGTACTTTATTTTTACATTCGCTAAGATTCTGGCAATTTTGGCAGTTTTTATACTCATCAAAACAGTCTTCTAAGCGAGATGTGTACTTTTTCAATACTTCTTCGTTAACATTTAAAGAGAATGCATAATCATAAAATTCTTTATTGCTACAAGCATCTTGAAAAGAATGAGTTAAAGCTACATCATCAGCTTGTTCTATTACTTTATTAATGCTTTTCATATTTATCACCACACATTTATATTTTAACTAAATTTGTTATTATTGTCTATAATTGTTTTTACTATAATGAGCATTTATTCTTTTAACTAATTCTATGGGTTGCTCTTCACGATTGTAATTGGTTGGATAAAACCCTAATTGTCCATTTAAAATTTTCAATGAAGGAGCAAGATGTTCTTCTTGAAGGCCTTGATACAAATCTATGAAGACCTGATGAGGTTGCAAAGTTCGATCGACTAGTTCATCATCTAAAATTACATACTCTTCTACGTTATTGGCTGCAAGGTACTTTTTAATTTCTAGACTCCTATTAGAATTTTCATCTGGCGTTAGTGCAAAAATTTCTATACCAAGGTCGTTTAAGGATTTTGCATAGACATTATAAAATTTGGAAGCATAATAATATGTATGAGGCTTTCGTTGAAGACAATATTTATTACTAGAAGTCACAACTACTTTGGCACCGGATATTTCTGTAATTCTTTTTAAAATGTTAGCGTTTTCAGGCGCTACACCTTCAAAGTGTTCCCAATTATTAATTATGCCATCAAAGTCTAAGAATATGCACTTCATAATAGTCTTCCTTTCTTAATATTATATTAACAATTATTTAATTTCAAAGATATGGTCAAATTCGATATTAAGTATTTCATTACACTCTTCAAAATTCCCGGTTAGTTTTATATTGTAAACTTTGCTTGATATCTTTTGAATTGTACAATGGCATTCATTGGTTAGATACATCCAACCGTTTATATCTTTATATGGTAAGCCAAGTATATATTTTGAAATATCTTTTGATTCATTTTTATGTAACTTTCTCATCTCTTCGATGTCATATGTTGTTTCAATGTCTAGTTGGAATGTTTTTTCTTCGCAAGTTATGTAGAGAGCATTTACTTTATTTAGGTTTCCTTCTCTAACAAGCTCGTATGGAGTAAAGTCAATTTCAGGTGTTATATTTTCATATTTTACATTATTAATTTTTAACATATTTTTTCTCCTGCTTTTATTATATCATATTGAATAATATTTTATTTTAAGTTTCTATATTTTCTATGATGCAGTTTTTCAGTTTTATAACCCTTTTTATTCACTTTTTTCAATGCTTCCATCGAAATCTGTCCTATAAATTTTACTATTATTTAACTCATCTAATACTGATTCTTTGGGATGTCCATATTTATTATTTTCACCGACACTGATTAAACTATAGTTTGGATTAATACATTTATAAAATCTTCGCTAGATGAGATATTTGAACTATGGTGTCCTACTTTTAAAAAGTCAATATCTTCTAGAGAATACGCATCTAAAATATCTTTTTCCTTTTCGATACCAGCATCGCCCATAAATAAAAATTGATAATTATCATAATTTAGATATATTACATTGGAGTTATCATTTTCATTGTCATATTCTTTAGTATTTAGAAATTGTAAGTTGTACTGAGATAAATTTAATTCATCTATACAACTATAATAAGGAATGCGTTTTTTCTTTAAGACTTTAATCAATTCTCGTTCTAAGTAATTATACCTTCCACAATTAAAAATAACGGCCTTTACTTTGAAACTATTAATTAAATTAATAGCCGCTCCCATATGATCAAAATCACCATGTGGTGATTGTCAAAAAGTAAGTCGAATTTAAACAAAAAGAATAACACTATTTTTTATGTAATTCTTTAACTTTTTTCTCTTTTATTAATTCTTGATAAACATTTATAACAAAGTCATCCTGTAGTGTCATGCCTGTTTTTACATTTTTAGTGTATTTCCCATTACCCAGTGGAGAAAATCCTATAACATGTGACTTAGTTCTTCTTTCTATTATTTCATCAAGTGGCTTTATGCATTTTAGTTTTATAGTGTTATTTTCATAAATAATAGTTAAATAACTAACATTATTTCTACTCCATTCATCATCTGGATTATAGTAACAATCACTATACCAAACTAACTTGTTATTATTTTTATAACTTTTTAGTATCTCAGCTTCATTAAAAATATACTGTTGTGACATTAATTGTTTTAATGGTTCAAATATTTCCATGTCATCCGTTATGATAATTTCATTACTATCTTTAAAATACCATATACATTCATCAGTAGAATAATCTATATCCATTACTATCTCATTAGTACTTTCATTCCAAAATTCTATTCTACTTCCATTTATTGTTTTCTTCATAAAACCACATCCAATTAGTATCTATTATATCACACTAATTCATATTCTCTAGCAATTATTCTCTCATCAGAGCAATATTTAATTACATATTTATTATCTTGTTTGAAAATAATAATTCCTACTGTATCATTTTCTTCAATAGTTTTTATATTCTTATCTATATAATTCATATAAGTCATAATTTGTCCAGCATGATCTTTCTTAAGTTCTGTTATCTTTAATTCTATGACTACATAACACCTATATTTAATATTATAAAGTAATAAATCAATATAGTTGTATCTATTACCTAATTTAATTGGATATTCACTTTATTTAATTCTTTAATACGTGAATAATATTCAATTTTCTTTTTGTCTAATACTTTAATTAATTCTTGTTCTAAGATATTATATGGTCCACAATTAAAGATTACTTTTTCTACTTTGAAATTATTAACTAAGTTAATTGCTTCTCCCATATGATCGTAGTCGCCATGTGGTGATTAGCGTTTAGTAATACGAATTAAAGCAAATAAAAAGCATCATCCAAAGGCTACTTACAAAACTCTTCTATTTTCATTGATAGTATAATACTCTTTAAAATCTTTAAATTTAATTTTTACAACATCAATAGGTGTTACATTTTCATGACATTTATATTGGATTGATCTACCATCATGAGTATATGAATTATTATAATCAAATACATAAATGTAACCCTCTAATTCATCATCAATATTAACATTATTCATTATTACAAATAACTCATCCGAATCAGTGTCTCTACCGATTTGAAAATTCCATTCAAGTCCTTCACTTAACTCTTTTATCTTATCTTTAAATGCATATGCACTAGCTATAATAAATGATGAAGTCATAAAAACTGCAAAATCTTCATTTTCTCTATTACCATTTGAATCATATGCTTGTCGTTGTTCGACTACATCTAATTGTTTAGGACTCCCATGAAATAAAAATATAGGATTATTAATGTCATTATTAAAATATTTATTCACATTTACCATCTCCTATACAAATTATATCATTAATTCATATACTTTGTGTTGACTATCAAAAAGTAAGTCGAATTTATCTGTTTAAATTTCAAAGAAAAAGATTGCTATTTGCAATCAATTTTCTTTTTTTATCAAATTATCTACAGAATGATATATTTTATTCGAATCTTTTACCATTTCTTTTACCATACTTGGATATATTTGATAATTATCAATATCTTTTATATCAATCCATTTAAAATTTATCCAATCTCCTTCTAAACCCTTAAATTCAATTTGCTCAATGTCGTTATTGTAAATCCCTTTATAGATAAGATTTATTTGCTGATTATTATAACCTTTATCATTTACAAACTCTTCACTTATTCCTAAAAAATTGTATTTCAAATTATCCCACCCTAATTCTTCTTTTACTTCACGTTTTGCTGCATCAATACTTTCTTCAAGTTCACCAATTTTTCCTCCAGGAAGCATATAGAATTTTCTTCCTTCTACATTAAACAATAACACTTTAGATTCATCTTTATTAAAAATGAGTATAGAAACTCTTAATAAAAATTGAAATTCATTATTTGTATATCTAATATCCATACTATCAACTCCATATTTATTATATCACACCAACTCATATTCTCTAATAGCTATTCTATCATCTGAACAATATTCTATTACAAATTTGTTTTCTTTCTTGCAAATAAGTATTCCTATTGTATTATTATGATTAATTTCTTTAACAGTTCTATCTATATAATTCATATACTTTTGAACTTGTGCAATATATTCTACTTTAAACTCAGTTACTTTTAATTCTACGACAACATAACAATTATATTTTATATTAAATAATAATAAATCAATATAGTGATTTCTATCTCCTATTTTTATTTTATACTCACTGCCAATAAAACTAAATGAATTGCCAAGTTCTTTCATAAATAATTCAATATCTTCTAATATTAATTGATGTAGTGCTTTTTCAGTTGCTATTTCTATGTTATTCTGATTTCTAATTAATATTGGATTTGGAACTAAATCTTTTACTTCAATTTTTTCATTAATTATCAGTTTATTTTTGGTTTCTACAGATAATCTTTCATACTCTTTAGATTTGATAATGTCTTCTAATTGTCTTTTAGAAAGATTTCTTTTAGATACTTGTTCAATATAATAGTAAATTGCATTTCTATTTTTTATTGGCAAAAGGATTAGATAATGACTCCATGTCAATTGTGTCACCAGCGGTGACACTTTTTCATCACTAAACATATTATAGAATTGTTTCATTCTAAATAAAGTTCTTCTATTATATTTCTTGCCTACTTCAATAACTAATCTTTTAGAATATTCATCTATAATATTATCTCCATGTTTACCACCTGCTTCATTTAATAATTTACCTATTTCAAAATATGTAATAGCCTTGTGTCTTTCTTTCGAATAATCTTTTACTTTTGAATATGTTTCATTATCAAGTAACTTATTCTTTATTTCATTATAGTAATTCATATCTACTCCTTTCTATGGTGCGCATGTTTCTATTTGTAGTTTACTATTCTTAATCTTAAACATAATACTACCATCTATATCTGTTCTATATATTTTTGAATCTTCAAGATTCTTTAATATTTCTTTATTGGGATGACCATATCTGTTGTTTTTGCCAACACTAATAATGGAATAATTTGGATTTATTTCATTTATAAATTCTTTACTACTGCTTGTTTTACTTCCATGGTGTCCAATTTTTAATACATCAATACCAGATATATTATATTTATTTAATATATCTTTCTCTTTTTCTACTCCAGCGTCTCCCATAAACATAAACCTATAACCATCAAGTTCAGTATAAATAACATTTGAATTATCATTTTCATTATCATATTCTTTTGTTTGTAAAAAATATAGTTTGTTATTATCTATATTTAATTCTTTAATACATGAATAATATTTAATTTTCTTTTTGTCTAATACTTTAATTAATTCTTTTTCCAAATAATTAAACTCACCACAGTTAAATATAACTTTTTTTACTTTAAAATTATTAACTAAGTTAATTGCTTCACCCATGTGGTCGTAGTCGCCATGAGTAATAATAAGAAAATCTATTTTCTTTAGTCCTTTGCTTTTAAGGAGAGGAATAGTTATATTTTTAACTATAGATGAGTCTTTGTTTGTTTTTTGCCACTCTTCTTGCTTATATTTTACCTTGCCACCAGTATCTATTAAGACAGTTTTATTTTTAGAACTAATGATTAAGCTATCTCCTTGCCCTACGTCTATCATTTCTATTAGTATATCTTTGTTAAGGTATGGATATGTATAATGAGTGATTAAAAAGAAGAGTAATGGGAGAAGTTGTTTTTTATTTTTAGATATTAGTCCTTTTATAAAAATAATTATTAGAATATAGTACAATATATAAAATATAAGATCTATTCTTGGAAAAATAAATGTTAATACTCTTATGTTAGAAAGGAACAATGAAACTTCTTCTAGTATTTTTATTAATACTTCATATATTGGTAATAGAAGTGGTATAAAAGTAGTTACTATGGTCATGGGGAAAACAATAATACTTACATATGGAACAAAGAATAAGTTATAGATAATACTTAAGATATTTATTTGATGAAAATTATAGATACTTATAGGTATACTTACTAAAAAAGATATTAAAGATGTTTTTAGAAGACCTATTAAGTAATTATTACTTGCTATGTATTTTGTTGTTAGTAATAAGGATAGACTTATGGAAAATGAATATAAAAAGCCTATATCATAAATATAATTATAATTAATTAATAAGGCAATTGAAGTGGTTAATAAAAACAAATTAACTGGTTTTATATAAAAATAATAAATCTTATTTAAAGAAAATAGGAGATAAAATAAAACACCTCTTAGGATAGATGGTGATAATCCTACTAGAAATAAATATATTATTAATATTGTGGAGGTAATATAATAACATTTTGTTTCTGATAGTTTTATTTTTTTTAATATTTTAGTAATTAACGATGACAAGAGAGTTATATGCATACCTGATATAGCAAACAAATGACTTATTCCATTTTCTTGGTAACTAGTTGTTATTTTAGTACTTAACAATGACTTATCTCCCAATATAAATGTTTTTAAATAAGCATTTTTATTAGTTAAATTAATCATTATCTTTTTTATATTCTATTAAATCTTGTAATCTTTCTTTAGTACTCT
>ERZ1023658.213-NODE-213-length-20266-cov-17.143833_pt1 | contig 20266 bp, 19 predicted proteins | sample MGYA00380339_ERZ1023658 | MGnify/ENA primary metagenome ERZ1023658 (study PRJEB33179, sample SAMN07448981) | human gut metagenome | biome: Human-gut; feature: Human associated habitat; material: Faeces | host: Homo sapiens | place: India: Bhopal | collected... | reverse complement strand
TTTCTACCTAGGTATATATATTTATCGTTGCTTATATTAAGCGTTATGTATTAAATATGTATATTTATTATTATATACCAGTTTATGGCAAAACATATACGTTATAAAGCGTTAAAACATGTATTTTTTTAAAACGGGATATTAATGATGATATTAAATATGCTTGATATATTTTTATTAAAGCTTGCGTTAGACTATTAAATATATGCTTAGATTACAAAATACTTGCGTTAGACTACGCACCACGCAAAATTTTAATTATTTTACCATTATTTTGCGAAAACGAGGCTTCAAGGTCCATTGAATTGTCAAATGCTTCCACAATGTTTCGTTATCACATCAGTAGGGGCATTTATTGCCTCATTTTTTACTTATTTCAAACTGTACCGTTCCATATGCTTATTTGATATGTAACGCTTAATTTTCTATAAGTAATAGTGCTCGCTACGCTGCGCATTTGTTCGCTCGCTACGCTCGCTTTTCAGGCTGCGCAATTGTAAAAAGCACATGTATATAGATGTCAATTAATAGCCAACGCATACTAGTGTTTTACTATATGCACTTATTGAACTAACGTATTGTCATCTATACAAAAAACATATACATATGATAAATTTCATACGCTATATTTTTAAAAAAAATAGCCATGTAAATAATACATATATAATGTACTAAATACATGGCTATTTATTATACTACTAGAATGCACCTCCTCTAGTAGCTTTCTTTCTACCTTTAGTAAAAGCTTGTATTAATTCTTGAGTAGATGTTCTTTCTTTTATTGCATTAATGTTGAAGCTTTTTCTAAATTCATTAGCACCTTCTGATAATGCTACACCTACAGATTGTGCTGCGGCACCACCTAATGTACCTGCTGTCATACCTAGAACTTCTGCACCAGGTATCATTATCTTTTGTCCAACCATCTTAGCAGTACCATATACTGTTTGAGATGATTTATTTATTGCCTTATTGACTTTCTTGCCAAATCGTTCTGTTCTATATGCAGTTCCTAAGCTGTCCATTTCTTCATCAGATCTATTTATTATAATTATACTACATTTAGGTCTATTAAAACCACTAGTGTCTGGTGAAGCTGGTCTAGGACTCACGAATATTTGTCCATATTCTGCTGGTGGTATTTTAGTTGCATCTTTTATTAAATTAATTGCTTCTTCTACGTCTTTCTTATTATAGTCTACAACTAATTCAAAACTTTGCATTATAATAGGATTTTCTCCGCCTAGAACTCTATATTTATCATCATTTATATCTTTTGCTCCTGGCATTAATCCATCACAATATCTACCATATAATAAAGCTTCTATTAAACTAGCTTTATAATTAGTCTCTTTAATGAATAAATCTTCATCATCTTCTTCACTAAGATTAACAGTGTCCCAACATAATGTTAAGTCACTATTATCATCACTAGGATCTATTCTTACTAAACCATTTTCTTCTGTTAGTCCTAGTGGGACAAATATACTCTTATATATTTCATTTATATAAGGTGCTGACATTTTAAGAGTTCTCATAGTAGCAGGCATTTCTTCTATAGGGTCTTCTTCTGGATCAGGAAGGCTAGTAACATCTATACCTCCAAATCTATTAACTTTCTTTGTATCTTTTGTTTCTTGTTCTTTATTATCTTTTACTTCCTCAATGTTTTTGTTTTCTATTTCTTTAGCCATTTTAAATCATCCTCTCTTTAATTTATAAATTATTTATGTCTATCCCTGAAGGTCTTGATTCTGTTCCTACATATTCTACAGAATCTACGTTTTCTTTTTGCTTAGCATTCTCTACGTCTTCTTTTGATGCAAAGACTTTTTCAGATATTAGTTCTGCACCAGCACCTGCTACTTTACCAATGGTGCTAGCCTTAGAAGCTAAATCTGCTTTTATTTCTTCTTTAGTCATCTTACTATATTTCTTAGTTAAAGAGGAGCCAAGAGCGGCCCCTACTAATAGTTCTAACATGTCCAATCTCTCCTTTACTGATTATTATTTTATAATACGCCCCATTCTTCTTTTGGTATTACTTCTTTAGGGTCATCTGGCATAACTTCTTTATCTGATTCTTTTATTATCTCTAAACTAAAGCCCATTGTAAGTGCTTTATCATATGCACTTTTAAATGATGCAATATAATAACTTAAACTATTATAGAAGCTTCTAGTGAATGGACTCTTTAATATAAATGTCTTCATAGCGAATGACGCTATCTTTAATCCTACTTCTGTCCATTTACCTCTCATCATTCTATATGATCTATCTAAGTCTTGAGCTGCATCTTTTGTTTCATCTAATATGTATGCTGATGCTAAGAATCCTTCTACTATATCTCCTTCTTCAAATTCGAATACTCTTTCACCGTTTTCATTTACTGATACCTTATCTGCTATTTTGTTTTCAATGTCATCAAATTTATCTCTATCTTCATTGCTAGTACATATGTCTTTTGTGTTATTCCATGCTTTTTGTAATCCATACATTTCTTTTTCAGTTAATATTATTTTCATATCTAATACCTCCAAGTATTTATAATTATTTATTTTTGTTTCTTAACTATGTATAAAACCCCCTAAATTTATTATACATATGTAACAGAGCCTAGACGTTCGTATTATATAGTTATACAACACTAATGGGGGAGGGTTCTAGGCTCTCTTATATACATACAATAAACAAGACCCAGTTTTACCCAGGTCTTATCAATATAAAATATGTAGCAATATTATTTATCTTCAGATGCACCTCCTTCAAAACATTCTGTACAATCATCACAGATGCATCCCTTACAAGGATCCAAATCAAACGGGTCCTCACAATCTCTTAATAATACTTCAATGTTTAAATCATCATTATATTCCATGTTAAATACCTCCATTATATTTATTTATACACACAACAAATAACCCTATAGGTACAAAGGGGAAAAGCAAAAAACCTATAGGGCAATCAATCTGCATATAAATATATGTATTTTTTTCTGTTTCATTATTATATGCACATAAAAAAGCTTCAGCAAAACTAAAATTGAGGGCTGAGTCAGAAGACTCGAATAAGTGATCGGAATTCGGAATGCCACTGAAGCCAATTTATCTGCATATAAATAATAATAACTAACAGGGAGTATCTATTATCATGCATTAACGTTACTCCCCATTATATTAAATAGCCAGAATATTAGTCTAGATGTAACATCCAACAAAATATTCTAGTTATTAATTTTATACCAAAATATGATGTTATTAAACTAAGCAACTACTTCACCTTCTTCCACTAACTCATATAAGTTATTTATATGGCTAGCGTAGAAATGAGCTTTGTATTCAAATAAATCTAAATCTAACATAGATTCTAGAAATACAAAATTTTCAGAACCTTCATCGGCTCTAGTTATAGAAATTTCTCCATTGTCTCTTACTGTATAAAAACATGCTAGCTCTCCATCTATTACAAGAGCTTTCATCTTATTATTATCTTCGAATATTTCTATTTTGTACATATTATTTGTCCTCCTCTATTATATCTAATAATTCTTCACCAATATTATTTTTATATATTCTACACTTCCAGTCATCTTCGCTGTTGACCATAGCCAACGCTTGATTCTCTGTTATTATAGAATAATTCTCACTCCATTTTATACCATTTTCTTGTAATAAACGAAGTGTTCTATTCTTGGCATCATCATAAGATTTAGCCATTACAGAAAATATAGCATATGGTTCTTCATAAGTTACACCACTTGCATAATCTCTGTAATAACTATTAAGACAAACAATATAATTAGCAGCATTTGATACCGCTGTTCTTTTTTCTTCATTGTCTGATAGTATTGTCTTATTATTTAAGTCTATATATCCTATTGTTTCATTTTTAGATTCATTTATGTCTATTAATTCCATTGTGTTTGGAACTAATGCTATACTGCTACAACAACTAACTATATCATCATATGTATAATTAGCTAAATATATATATTCTTCTGAATCATCTCTTATATCATAGTCTGTCTCTTTTGATTCAGAAAAATCTACTCTCCTAGAAGTAGTTATCATTATGTCATCTTCGTCTATTACAAAAGTCAATCCTTCTATGTCTACAAAAGTGACATATTCTCCATTAAGTATTGCTTTATTAAATACTTTGATTTTCATAACATTTCCTCCCCGATTTAAAGTCTCTCGACTATAGTATATAATGGTAAGGAGCTTTTAAGGGATAAACTCCTGTGAACCCATTTATGTCTATAAAACGTTAACTTTTAAAAATGTCATTCTGAATCCATCGGGTAGTTTAGTAGCACCCGCAGGTAATCTACCTCCTACCACTTGTGCAACTATTAAAGTGTCATGTGATGTTAAACTGACAGAAGCTCTGTTACAAGCAACGTCTTTACCAATCATATCTGATAGTATAGTAGCTGTATCAGGATGTCCTACTACAGACACAAAACCTGCAGTTTTTACGTCGTCTATAGATATTGGTTTGATAGAAATCGTATGTGCAACAGTGCAATCTAACATTTGTAATGAAAAAGCATTTCCTAAGTATAACATATAAATACCTCCTTGCCATTCTAGGCTAATATATTAACATAATAATTACACAAAGTTCATAACATCATCAACCATCCCGTAGGTGTTTGAATATCATAACTATAAGACGAATCCCATAGTTATGTGAGAATACTCTCTGTTCTTTGCAGTATATTTATAGTCTCTCCTCCGACTCTTATGCTGGCCATGCACGAGAGCAGTTTAATGACATACTCAGGTCATATAATTAAAACATATATTGTCCTTCAGGACATTCATCAAAGTATTTGCATTGACTGCATCCATATGATGGAGTACAACCGTCTGCTGTCCATTCTTCAAATGTCCAATCACTTGAATCAATCTTTTTCAATTCAAGATTTCCAAATTGTTGCCAATCATATGTCACGTCATCTAAATCTATTGTTGCTACTTCTTCTTGTATTTCTTCTGGGCAATATCCTCTATAAATAGAGTACCCGAATTTATTTAGTTCTGTATCAACTTCTCTAACTCTAACTCCTATATATCTTTTATCATTTACTAGTTTCATATTAATTCCTCCCCTAAATAATATAATTGTAGCAGTTTAATGACATATCCAGGTCAATGAGAGCACATATATAACGTACTCTAAAAAATTTAAAACTGGTAGACAGTACTGTTTAAGGCACAGTACTCTGGAAGCCTATGTAAACTACATACCAGCTATTAGTTCAGCTTCTGCATCACTTACTTCTGGTTCTTCATCTGATGATTCGTCAACTATTGGTTCTGATGTACTAGAAGCAGGAACTATACCTGCTTTTTGCATCATAGCAAGATGTCTTTCTATAGCTTTTTCTACTTTAGCTATTTTTCTTTCTAATTTAGCTTCTTCGTCTTCGTCTTCTGCATCTATTAGAGCGTCTTCTAGGTCGGCTAATTTTGCTTGATATTCTTTAAGCTTAGAATCGTCAAAAGCCACTTGTTGCACTGTTACTTGTTGAGTTGGTTCAGCACCAAATCCTCTTCTAGTAGCTTTACTGATTTCTTCTTTGAATGCATCCCAAGCCTTGCTGATTATTCCTTCACGTTCGTCTTTTCTAATGTTGTTGTCTGCAACTAATTCTACATTAGCATATCTAGCGCTCATTAGTTTCATTAACTTACACATAGACTCGATACGTTCTTTAGGGATTTCTGTACCAGATACAGTTTTGCCTGTTCTTATATAGTCTATTAAATTACCATTTGCAAGTCCACTTATACTTCTAGGTAAAAGTATTCTTACAGGTTTGCTAATGATTTCAGCAGTATTTTCTGGTATAGATTCTACTTTATCAATAACAGCTTCTAAAGCACTATCTACTATAGAGTCATTTTGATACCAAGAATCATCACCGTTTAAATTAGTGATTAAAGCTACACCTTTTTCATTTACTACTGCAAAAGTATTTCTAGGTGCTCTGACTTCTTGTTTATCGTCAGATTTAGTTGTAGTTGTGTTAAAGTTTCCGTTTAATTTAGCCATGGTTGTTCCTCCTTTGAACTGACTTGCTCGACGACAAGTCCACCATATAAATATATTTAATGTGAGTTTCCAATACACCACACGAGAGCGCACGTCAAATGAATTACTCCCATTCAGTAACGCCAGCACTAATGAGAGCGCACGACAAATGACAAGCTCCTATGCACAGAGTACAAGAACTCAAACGATTAGTCCTTGTTGCCCCGACAGGGGTTCTAGGGCACAGTACCCTTTCGAGCCACAGACAAATCTGTAACTACAAAAGAGTAGTCCTTGCTCCTCCGACAGGAGGAGAAGAAGTAATGATTAAACAGCACAAATCACTATGGATGTGAAATGTACCGAATAATCAATACACTCGAGTAGTCCTTGCCCGAGCGACAGCGAACAAATAAACAATTAAGCGCCAGCGTATGACAAATTACAACATGACGAGTCACAGCACTGGCAACGTTACAGAACGCCATATTACGAACACATGCTAAGCGACAGCGTATTACTTGCGGCCGACAGGCTCCCCGAAGGGGCGACGAAGGAGCCCCGGAGGGGGAATAAATGATAGCCGACATTTATGATGGGGAGATATTATGCACCTTATTAGAATAAAGCGCTTACGTCCATGTTATCTAAAGTTGCTTTTTGAGTTTCAATATCTTCTTCAAAACGTTTTCCTGCGTCAACATCTTCAATGCTTAATTTGCGATCTTTGCTTACGTATTCAATGTTACCATTACCATTGTTATTGTTTTCATGAATTTCTGCCATAACTACATCATCTATACTGTTTTTCACTACTGTTTTTGACTCTGTTTTTGTGATAGTAGCATCACCCCCTTCCACTTCTTTATTTTCATTTTTATCATTGTTATTTACATAGTTGTCAAATTGTTCAATTACTAATTTCATTAGTTTACAAGCACTACGTCTAACTTCTTTAGTGTCATAACCTTTAGATACTGTTGTTTCCCAAGGTCTCTTTGCAAATAAATAATTGACATTTCTATAATAGATTCTCTTATCAGAGAATACAACAAAAGCATGATCCATAGTATAACCTTTAAACCACACTTCTGGTTCATCTTTTTCGACTCTGAACCATGGAGTCATGTATATAAATGAACCTTTTTCAAGGTCATCATAATAATATCTTCCTCCATAATTTCCTAGCTCTGGTACATTTGTGAATAATTGGTCATATTTTTCGCATTCATTAGATCCAACTCTTTCTTTGATCATGTCATTTGCAACTAATACATATGATAGATCTGGAACATTGTATATTACTGGTAGAGATAATTCATTGCTCCAGTGGAAATTATAAACTACATTTTGAAGTCTTATTTGACCTCTCCATGTATGGATATCATCCTTTATTTTTTCTATGTATACTACTTCGTCATCTCCTTCATTTTTGCCGCATTTAATCATTTTATTATTGTGTTTTATTTGTCTTTTGGCTTCTTGCTTTATTTCTTGTGTTGCTTTTTCTATATTTAGCTCTTTCTTAGCTTCTGTCACTTCTTTTTTTGCTGGTTCTGCTACTACTGATTCTTCTTTTGTTTCTGGTTTAATTTCTTCTGCTTTTACTACAGTTGTTGTTTTAACTGGTTTTATTTCTGATTCTATTACCTTTATGTCTATTTTTGTTGCTATTTCTTTTCCTTCTTTTATTGCAGCTTCTATCTTGTCTAGGCTTTCTCCTAATGCTTTGAATGCTTCAACTTGAAATTCTATTGAAGCTTTTCCTTTTACTATTCTTTCTATTATGTTTTGTTCTAATTTTAGCATAATGCTACCTCCTAAATTTTAATTATTTAAATATAAATTTAAAAAGAATACTCAAATAAAAATAAATAAGTATTCTTCTTGAATTTGCATTTAAATAAAATAAAAAGGGCACCCAAATTAATGAGTGCCCTACTATATAACAGGAATACAAAAACTATTTAATTACGTCAGCTAATACAAAACCTTTGAAAGGCATTGTGTTAGTTAAATTTAATGTTGGTGCAACATAATTATATTGTTCGTCTGCTATTACTGCAGGCGTTGGTTTATTATTTTCTATACCAAATAAAAATAACTTATTTTCATGTCTTAATAGTTTTGCTAAATCATTATCAGCTATTGAGCTATAGCCAAATGATTTCCCCGCATCTATATCTTCTGGAGCAGATTTAACAAACTCTGCGAATCTGACATTTTCTTTGTTATATCCTTTAACAGGTATTATAATTGTATCAGTTTCAAATTTGTTCATTAATGTTTCTAATGGATTGTATAATGCTACCAATTTATATTTTCCGTCTTTTTCAACTACTTTTACTTGTCCATTTTGGAATGGTCCAAATATATGTAGTTTTCCATCTAGTCCATATCCATCTGCTATATCTATAACTGTATCAACAGCTATATCTACTTCTGATTCATAGTCTACTTCTATTTCTAGAGTATCTGTACCTGCGTATTCTGCAACAAATATATCTGAGAACAATGTAGCAACTTTCCATATGTCTGCTTTTCTTTCGGCATTAGTTCCAAGAACAGATACAAGAACTGTACCTCTCTTTGTTTCTCTTTGTTGTGATATTGCTAATTTTAATGCTAATTTTATTACTTTCTTTTTATCTATATCATATTCATCGGCTTTCTTGTATATGGCATATAGAGCTCTAGCTCTAGTATCTTCATCCATTATTAAAATAGAATCTTCTACTTTATCTATTAAATATACAAGTTCTACTTCTTTTTCATTTTCGAATTTGATGCCTTCATATTGTTTATAACAATCATAGCTGTTACTGTCTAGTGCCTTAATATAATTTCTAACTGTATCTTCCATAATATCTACACAAGTTTGTTTCATGTCTCCTATACAGTCATCTAATCTTACAGTGCCTTTACTAGGATTTGGAGCTGTTATTGTATATGGGTCTTTTGCATCTTTCTTTCTGGCTTCGTCTATGTTACTTTCGAATTTCTTGACTCCACCTAGCACAGTTACATATGGAGACAATAAGTCTGACATTTCTACTACAAACACATAATCGATATGTTTGCACACATCGATTGTTTGTTCTCCCAATCCTCTAGTTGGGAATTCAAAAGCTGATTGAAAGTTTTCTAATTCTTCTAGAGTAGTATCTGCATTAATGCTATTCAAAAAAGATCTACACAATGTTAAATAAAAATCATTAACTGTCATGACATCTCTTATGACACCATATTTGTTAGAAGATCTTTGTATATCTTGTGGTGTATATACCACTGGCATTTTTATTCCTTTTCTTCCTGCTACTATATTAGCAGCTTTTTTCATATTTATTTCTTTTGCTTCCCAGTCGAAGCATTCATTATATAAATCGGCACTCATAAGTGCTATTTCGACTGCTTTATCTCCCAATTTACCTTCATTGTTAACTAGCTTTTTGAAGTTCAATGTAGTCAAATTACTACCACTTCTTATTGTCTCTGCGATTTTATCGCCTAGTGCTTGAACTGCCATTAGTAGACCATTTAGATCTTTAACGTCTTCTAATCTTACGCCATGTTTTTTTAGCTCTTCTGACTTCATTGCAAATCTTGTTGCTTTTGTTTTAGCGTCTAATACCCCTTCATTGAATCTTATTTCTTTTGCTCCTAGTTTTTTACCATTGTTTAAATTGAATAACATATCTTTTTCTCTCCTTTGTATTTAATAAATTATATTTAATAATAAATGGGCAACAAGTATCTCACTCATTGCCCATTGTACCCTTTATTTTCATAACTCTTATTTTTTGCTAGCTTTTACTGGAATTAGAATAATGCAGAATAGTCTAAACTATCCAACATTTTTTTTGTTTTATCTTCTTTTTCTCTTTCTGCTACAGGTTTGTTATCATGATATTTTATAAGTGCTGCAACACCTACATTATTATCTCTGACAACTCTAGCATAAACTAATATACTTACATAGTCTTCTACTATTTTGTTATCTAGCATCAATCCTGTAACTACTTTTCCATCTTCTGTGATTGTTAATTCAGGGAATATTTGAGTTAGGTCATCTCCGTCAAAGTCACTACCTGCAAGTTGATGTTTTAAAGTATTATCTTGTGCTAGTACTATGCAGTTATCTGGAGTTTCTAATAGGAATTGTTTATATTCCCAAGTTGCATTCAATTTCATGACTTCTTCTTCAGTTATGTTGTAGCAAACTTCAAATTCCTTACTACCTTGAGAAGGAGATTTGATTATGATAGATACTCTTGCTGATTCCAATATTGCTGCTTTTTCTTCATCTGTCATAGTATCTATGTCTTTTAATTGTTTCTTTAATTCTTTGTATTCTGTATTAAAGCTGCTGCTATATGCTTCGATGCATTTTACTTTTTGGATTGAGCCGTCTGGCATAGTGTAATCAACCATTCTAGCTTTTAGAACTTCTTTACCGTTATTTAATAAATGATCTTCTGGAACCATTCTTAAGTAATTTGAATTGATGTCTAATTTTAAGTTTGCTACTTTATTCAATAGAGCAGTATCTATTGATTTTATCTTATAGCTATTTAATAATAAATCTGTTGCAGCTTTTTCTGGATTAGATTTCATTACATTTTGATATGTGAATCCATCTAATTTCAATTCTTCATTATGGAATTTCAATTTGCCTGCTGTTAAATTACCTTCTTCATCTTCCTTGATAGGATCTGCTGCGGCTAATTGTCTATTAGTTAGTGCTGCAAACATTTTAGCAGCTTTTTCAGGGTAATCTTTTAATTTAAATGCTATTTGATTACCCATGTGTCCTCTTGTTCTATTAGACATATTAACTATGCCAACGGCAAGAGCCTTGCCTTCATCTAATACAGACATATCAGGTTGTCCCCATTTGAAGACATCTTTATCTCCTATTATATCTATTTTATCTGTTAATTTTTCCAATGTCTTTGTGTCTATATTTGACAAATCTATTCTTTGTCCATCTATCCACATAAAGCATTTAGATGGGTCTATTTTAAGAAGCATTTCAATTTCTTTCAACATTTGCTTACAATCGTAAGCTCTGAAGTGTCCTTTACCAGCAACACCTCTGATTCTTAATTGATAACTCATACGTCTTGCCATGGCTTCAGTTACTTCTTCTTGTGCAAATTCTTCTACCATAAGAGCACCAAAAGTGTCTCTTATTATTCCATAACCATCTCTGAAATGGTTATCTACATCAGCTATTGTAGATTTTTCATCTTCTGAATCGATACTACCATTGAAATAGAATATGTTGTTTGTGTTGCCCATTCTACCCCATAAACTTGGTGTAGTTGCGCATAAACTTATTCTTGATGCTACACCTGCAATATCATCAAATGTAACAATTTCTTTTTTAGATTTTAGCTCATTTATTTTTTTGCTTAGCATACCACCTGTTAATCTATCCATAACTTCATATTGAGTGTCTGGATCGTGTACTGTGAAATACACATTGCTCTTTTTACCCATACTAGCTGAAGAACTAGCTGGATAATATATTGGACTATCTATATCGCCTACTTGTAATCCATTTACTCTGTAATCATCATAGTAACCTTCAGTGTTTTTGAAATTTACTAGAATCACATCGTCTATTAATTTGTAATCTTTATTAGGACCTACTTGTATTTTTCTTTCTTTAAAGTTGCCTACAGCGTCTTCTACCATTACTGACAAAGTTCTGCTTTCTGTATTTATACTACCAAACGCCATAACAGTAGGTGACATAACTACTGTTTGGTAATTTTCAACGGCTACACCGTCTTTATCTATAACAAATCTTCTTATAACATAGAAAGATTTATTGCCTTTAGCGTCTCTGTAAAGTCTTTTCATAACTTTTCTTTGAACTCTTTCTATATTTCTAGCACTGCATTTGCTAGATGCTACTTTATTAGCTTTGATGCCCTTAAACTCCTCAACTACTTTATCATTGAAATTCACTTCTTTTGCAGCTAGTAATTGTAAGTCTAATCTTATTGCAGTTTCTTTAACTTCTGTTTTAGTTGATTCAACTTTGTCAAAGTTAATTTCTTTAGCTTCTTTTAATCCTTCTATTTTTTCTATTATACTTCCCATTGATTCTAATAATGTTTTTTTCATTTTTATACTCTCCTTTATTTTTTAAATATTTAGTGATTCTCGGCAACCAATAGTATAGAGATAGAATCACCAAAGACTCTATACTATATATACAGGACGAATTTTGATAACGCAGATTTCAAACTGCAATTCACCTCCTTTCTCTATAGAACGCACGATTCACACGCCCTAATCACCTTTTATGGTGAACCTCTATAGAGAATAAAAAATGAGCAGTTTAACGACATGCTCGGGTCAAAAAATTACATCAATATATAGTTTTCAATGACATTTGTTATAAATAGGCAAAGATCATTTAGGTCTATTTTTTTAATTTGCTCATCTGCAAATTTATTAGCATCAATCTCTGCTTTGTTATTCTTGTATTTTTTAAATGCTTCTACATATTCTGAATAATTCATTTTTAAATCTGGAATTATGTAATCATTAAAATCCCATTTTTTTTCATATTGCCATGCATGTCTAGACTCATGTAATATGATTTTTATCAATTTAATAAAACTTTCTTTTTCAAGGAAGGCTTTGTTAAATTCTTCATGGTTTATTTTTATTAATTTACTGGTATGTGAATATGATCCGCTTTCATATGTTGATTTGACAATCATAGAATCGATATGTTTATAACATATTTCATCTATGATATGTTCAAGGATAAACTCATTCAAGCATTTATATTCGAATTTATTTATTTGATATGCTCTGCACATTTCGTTGAATGTATCATTTTCAATTTTGTAATTTTTGTTCATAATAAATACCTCCAGTATTAAAATATAATTTATAGCCGAGTAGTTTAATGACATGCTCGGGTCAAAAAAATAAAATAATTATTATTCCCAGCCATCTTCTAAAAGATCTAAATATAAATCTTCTAGAAAATTAAAAACGGCACCCAACAATTGAGTACCGTTTTCTTTCCATATTTTAGATGCCCATTCACGAGCATCTATTTCACAAGCTTGATTACGATAACTATCGTAGTCTTCGCTTGATTTAATGTATTCTTTAGAATACATTCCAATCTTTCTTTGAAACACATGTCTGTACTCATGAAGTACAGCTTCAAATATTCTTTCAAAGAAAAATACAGCAGAGCCTTCGTCTTTTTTATATAGCTCTGCTATATTCGATGGACTTAAGCATTCATTAATTTGTACAACGCTTAAAGTCCCATTACTTGTTAGGCAGTATGAATGTCTGCCTAAAGTTGTTTTACTAAGCTCTTCAAAATATACAGGAGCTTCAACATCTAACATAGTACGTGCTTTAGACGCAACTATGTTAGAAATCTTATCATCTATAATGTATGGACTAAAGTCCATTTCATCGATGATTATATTTATTAAATTCATTATTTCTTTTAACATTTTTTTCTCCCCTTTGTTTAAAATATATTAAGGCCATTTTTTGCAATAATTGAATTCACGTCATGGCTTAACTTAAATTCAACTGTTTTGAAACTGAATTTATAGTGAACTATATTCGCTACTTAGACGAATCATATTGAATATAGAACACTGAAACGTTACCATAATGGCATCACTCCTTTCTTTATAAAATAAAATAGGCAAGTACTATACGTACTCGCCTATTTGTCTAGCAAAGCTTTTAATTCCATAAGCTTCTTAATGTCGTCCTCCGCAGGACCTTTGCTAGACACAGGTTTTGCCTGTTCTTCAAGAAGCTTATTTAATAGATCTCTTTGTGTGAGTTCTACCTTTTTTTGCTTTCTTTTAAATAACACTATTAACACCTCCTTCCTTACTAACGTTAAATTAGCAGTTTAATGACATGCTTGGGTCTAGTGTTAATAATTTTAATAATCCATTCATACTATCACCTCCTTACATTTAAATTATGGATTATATATATGTATATTTTAATAATTGTTTAATTCTAAAAAAAACGAATAACACTATACATAAGCTACAACATCACCTCCTTTAATAAAATATAAATTTAATGCTTATGCATAGTGTTATAAAGTAACTATATATGTGCTATATATGCATATACACATAGTCAGAACCATATGTATACACATACATAGTACATGCTATAGTCAAATAAATAATATAGATCCACTAAGATATGTCTGTTGTCAAATAACATATCCTCTTACGAACTGGTTATATATCGTAACGTGAGAACTAATCATACATGTAATCTACTATACTTCGAATACATATACTTTTATTAACTCCAACACATATGTATCACCATACTATACCAATACATAAATATTGATATAACATAATGTTACATACATGCACGGTTGCGAACCGTTGTGTGTTACACTTTACTACCCCTCTTGATTCTTACATTAATATTGTCTTATATATCTATACAGTATGAGCATACTATAGTCTAGAATCATAAGGTCTAACTATATGATCTAAACTATAGCTTGTACTATCACTGGTGCTAGTACACTTATATGTATAAACATATCAAAACAACATTAACGTATGGGTAGCTATATATAGGCTAATGTATATACACTTGTCAGGTAGTATATACAACGTAGCGAACTCCTATCCCTGGTACTCATGGTGATCCTCGTATGTATACTATATGATATGAAAAGATGTATACTATACTTTCATGAGCTCGATGCTATTTACCTTAGTCATGCAGAAGCATTGGTATGCATGACAGTATTTGATATTATAATCGTCTATACACAAATACCAAAGTATAGGCGATAATACCTTATTGATAATCTTATTGTATTAAGGTATTAAGAATACAATAAGATAGTAGTTCTAATTATGTCGTAGGCCAGAACAGTCTTACTAACCATAGTAGTTCGTCACCTCTACTATAATCAGTAAGATTACTTACCAAACAAGCCTTTTAATCATTTGGCATATTATACACTCTCCTTTCTCTGTTTGCCAAAGCCAGCCCTGGCATTCCATTCGGGCTAGGAAGTTTTCTGTTGATACAAGATCAGAAACTTCAAAAGAATCTCTTGACTACTACTGGGTTAGGCATCACCTCCTTTCTATATTGCCAAACACCAACCCAGGACTTTGAGTCGAGATGGTTTTGTTGGAACAGGATCAAAACTCTCTTAAAAATCCCTAGGCTACTTCTGGGTTACACATCACCTCCACAACAGAGCTCCCGGTTAAGCCGAGCCAAAGCTTAAGTACCCCGGGGCAAGAAATATACGTATTACTACGTATATATATAAAGGTAGACCCTCGCCAAATTTTTTATTTTTTCATTTCCCTATAAGCATTGACATCGCATATATATTTTAGAAAAATTTCTATTATTCATTGACATCGGCCTAGAGTATTTAAATCAGAATGCATTATGAGTAATAATAACTTGATAGGAGGTGAGCCTTATGGCACAAATAAAAATTAATACTGAAATATTTGTTAATGGTAAGTGTAGTATTACTAGAGTATCTGATCCTACAGAAGTAGATGAATTTAATACAAGTACAGTTGGAATATTATCTACACATCCTTATTTTGAAGATATACATACAATAGAAACTGAAAGATATTTACTAACTGGAGTAGAGGTGCAACAAGAAGATTTTGGTTCTAATGATTATAATATTAAGTATACTTTTACAGCAGAAGATCTTATTGTTAAAGATGATTATGTTCCAGAGGAATGTAAATATCTAATAGAAAATGAAATGTATTCAGATGAAGATAATGAATTATTCCATTCATTTAATTGGGAAGAAGGAATAGATAGATACAATGAATTACAAGAAACATTAGAAGAAGCAAGAAATGGATTCGACGATGACGACGAAATGGAGGATTTTGACGATGGATATTAAAAATGAAATAAGTGAACTTAATCATGAGAATGCCGTCAAAAATAGAGAAGCTATGGAAAATATGTTATCTAAGAATAATAATCCATGGAATTATTCTCCTGCAGCATTAGAAGCTAAAAGTGCGGCAATGTCTATGTTAAGTACAAAAACTGGCTTATACGCTAGAATACCTTTGACATGTAAAGGCGATGAATGTCCTTATGCTCAAGCATGTACTATATTAGATTATGATTTAGCTCCTATTGGAGAAAAATGTGTCTTAGAAACATCATTAATAGAAAAGAGTTTAGCAGGCTATTGTAGAGATTACGATTTAACACCTGATTCATCCTATACTGATATGACATTAGTTAAAGAATTAGTAAACTGCGATGTAATGATGGAAAGAGCACAAGCGTTATTATCTCAAGAAGGTATAGCTATTGAAGAAGTATATGCTGGTTCTAATGAGGCAAATGAAAACTTTTATAGAAAAGAAATAAGTAAGCCATTAGAATTATATGAAAGACATTCAAAAATGAGAGCTAGAATATTATCTGATATGATGGGTACTAGAAAAGAAAAGGCTCGTATGAAAGTATCAGATGAAAAGAGTTTTATGGATATTCTATCTGCTAATATGGATAATGATTTTATTATAGATGAAATTCCAGAGGAGTTTAAAGACCTAGAAGATCCTGGAAAGGACACATTATAAACGAAAGGATAAGTGATAAATATGGCTGGTGAAAAGAAAGTAGTAGACAGCATAGCTGTTAAAATGAAAGGTTTTGCACAAAATGTTTTTGCTGGTATGAATGTAAAAACTACAGAGGACATTGTAAAAAACTTAGAAAAACAAGGAATTAAGGCAGAACAAATATATGGCTCTAAAAATACAAAGAAAGCAATGGAAGCAGCTTTGAATCATACAAAAGAAACTTTTGGTTATCAAGTTGGTGATTTCATAGGTGGTGGTATACGCGAATCTGTGAAAGACTACAATAAAGCAAAAGAAGTATATGCTAAAAAAGCTGCTAATGGATTAAAAGGCGAAGCCTTAGAAAAATACAATCCTTCATTAATGACTGCTATAAAGAAGGGGCATTCTAAATTTGATAAAGATGGTAAAAGATTAGGTTATGATATGAAAGCGATAGCTGGTACAGCAGTAGCTGGAAGCATGGCCGGTAGAGTTGTCACTGGTGGAGGCTTATATAGAGATAGATATGGAAATGTTAATGTTCCAGGCGTACCATTTATATAAGATGAGAAAGTAGGTACACTAAATGAGTTTAGTAGATAGAATAGCAAAAATAGGTCCTGCTTTTAAAAAAGTTAACGATGCTTTATTGCAAAAAAATGTTGTGCCTTGGGCAAAAAGAGGTGGCGGTATTCTAGGATTGGCTGCAGGTGCTATAGCAGGTAAAGCTATCGACTTAGTTAATGCAGCAAGAAAAGTAGATTACAAGTCGATAGGAAGAGCAGGACTTGAAAAAGGCAAACATGGATTAGGTTATACGATACATGGTTTATCTAATGAAGCAGAATTTATAGGAAGAAGTTCTTCATTATTAAGAAAACAGTTATTAGGCGATGCACCTATAACTACTAATTATTTTGGACCAGATTCTAAAATAACTAAATTAGCTAAAAAAACTGCTTTGTTCAAAAGAGATGAATCATCTCTGTTATTAGGAGTTAGAGCAACACCATTAGGCGTTGGTGTTATAGGTACAGGTGCATTAATTGCTGGTACTGGTGAAGCAGCCAATAACTATATGCAATCATTAAGAGGAACTAATGATGGTACATTAAGAACAAATGCTCCTATAAATACCTATGCTCAAGGGCAACAAGTAAGTGGGCAACAAATGGGTCATTCATATGCTAATAATGCTGGAGCAACTGGTGATTTAGTATTTGCTTTGCATAATCAAAGAAAAAGAGGAATTTACTAAAAAGGAGGTGAAAGCCTATGAATTATGGTGATTTTTTAAAATTTGTTAAATACAATAGAATGAATAATACAGAAGATACTGCTGGACAAGTTTTAAATGAATTAATCAATTATAGTAGTGTCATAGATGGTTCTAATCCTTATTTTTATTTAGATAGTCATAACAATGTAAGAATAGCGAATGCAGTTGACGATTTTCAAACTACAGAATTAATGCAAAAAGGTCATAGAAAATTAATTGAAAATCTCAATGGTGAAGATAGCGATTATTGGATGGAGAGAACAGTTAATGCATTAGGACGAAATAAAAAAATATCTTTTGACAATGATTGGGCAGCAGGAAGTGATAACGTTAAAGCCTTCAAGGAATGGTATAATTCTGGAAAACCTGAATAATCACCAGAAGCAGATAATATAGTTATATCTTCAAAAGCTAGAATTCCAAATTCAACTGATACTGCAGAAGATTTTTATTTTAATAATAAGAGATTTAAAAGAGTTGAAACTGGTGAAAAAGGTAGTACTATTACTAAATTTTATAATGATGATGGCGATATAATAAGAACCACATATAAAAATACTAATGGCGAATTAAAAACTGTAGATTCCGAAGGCAATTTTGTAAGAAAAACTATTAATACAGAAACAAATGGTTTCAATATCGAATATGGACAAAAAAATGAAAAAGGAAAAGAAACTATCAATGAAATAAGACAAATCGATGAAAATGGTAAAGTATCTCCTAGAAAAGAAGATACAAAACAAACAGTTAACGAAACTTCCGAACAATATAATACAGAAGGAGAATCAAAAGTAGAACAAACCAAACCAGAATCTGGTCCAAAAATGGAAATAGAGGATGATGGTTCAACTAAAGTCAGAACTGATTCCAATGGCAATGAAATGTATACGTTTGAAGATTTAAGACGAGAAGCCGAAGAAAGACGTAGACAAGCACAAGAAAAAAACGGTGGCAATACTTCCTCAGAAAACACTAAATCATACGATGGTAATGTTAATAATCCATATTATGAAAATGACAAAGATATATGGAATCCAGAAGCAGGATCTAAAGAAAAACTAGAAGAAGCATTAAATACCAAACCTCCAGGAAAAGACGAAGTTATATATGAAAATGGCGATACTGTAGTTATGGGTAGAGACCCATTTGAAGATGTAATTGATGAATTAGATGAAGATGATATATTAATGGAACAACAAATGGGTTCTAGAGATAATATGCAAAAAGAACATTCTAATCAACAACAGCAACAACCAGAAGAACCAGAACAAGTAAACATCAATAATGAAGAAGTTTCTGGTGATATAGATTTTGATTCTGACAATGCGATTAATGAAGAAGTAGATAGTATAACAAAAAATACTAATCCTGAAGAAGTTCAAACAACTTTTGAAGATGAAATTGATCAAATAGCAAAAGATCTTGCAGATGAAAATATTAGTTCTGATGAAGCACATAAATTAGTTGACGAGGCTTATGAAAAACATAAAGACTCTCTTAATAATTTAGAGGATGTTGTTAATCAAGAACAGAAAAAAGTAGAAAAATTCGAAACAGAACAAGCGAAAGAGACTGGTAAAGAAAGACCTACTTTTGAAGACGTAGTAGAAAATGCTAAGGAAGCTCGTGAAGTAAATCAAGAAAAACCTCAATATAATAAAGATTCTAATCCACAATACAATCAACAGCATCCAACAGAAAATTTAAACAAAGAGAAAAAACCTCAGATTACAGAAGAAGTAATAGAAAATGCCAAAAAGCAACGTAGAAAAGCTCAAAGAAAAAAAGGCGATGGCAAGCCTCAATATAATCAACAAGAACCTTATACAAAACCTCCGCAAGTTAAAGCCAAAGAAAAAACTAAAAAACCACAAGTAAATCCAGAGCCTAAATTTGAAGATTCTACTATTGATTTAGTTAATAAGAATCACGAAAAAAATAAAAAGACCCAACCAAAGACTGTGTGGCAACAAATAAAAGATACATACAAAGAAATAAAAGATACATTAATCAATAACAGAAAAGCTAAGAGTAAAAAAGTATTTGATGTTATTAAACGCGGTGGCTATGAAGAGATTAATGTAAGAACATCTCAAGGTAGAGTAAGCGTTATTCGTAATAGAAAAAATGGTGAAATATATACCAGAACATTTGCTAGCACAGGTAAAAAACAAATTCAATATGAAATGGGTCATGGTAGACATGGACGTATAGCGTATGAAAGATATAGAGATGCAGATAGTGGATTTCTTAATTATCTTAGAAAATATGATAAAATACCTATTATTGGAAGATGGGAACATGGTAATCATATACC
>ERZ1023658.212-NODE-212-length-20284-cov-9.699046_pt1 | contig 20284 bp, 8 predicted proteins | sample MGYA00380339_ERZ1023658 | MGnify/ENA primary metagenome ERZ1023658 (study PRJEB33179, sample SAMN07448981) | human gut metagenome | biome: Human-gut; feature: Human associated habitat; material: Faeces | host: Homo sapiens | place: India: Bhopal | collected... | reverse complement strand
CATTAGGACAATTATATAATTTAAATCTTAATAGATTTGTAGGAAGTTTATTTAAGCTATGATTAATTTCTTGATCATAGATTATTTCAGTAGGTAATCCTACAGTCTTTAACCCATTTTGATTATATAACTCTATTGTATTAGTAGAATATGGATAATAAATTTCTTCTAAGTTACCACCAGTAGTATCTGTTGTAATACTTTTTAATTGTGTATCGTAAGCATTAACAAATCTTAAGTTTGTACAGCCAGTTAAATCTAATACTTGAGAACCAGTCGAATCAGTACCAAGACTAGAACATCCACTTATATCTACATTCTGCAATAATTTACATTTATTAATAGCTAATTGCAATAATATAGGTGAATGACACTCTAAATCAATTAGTTTAGTTGCTGATGATAATAGCATTGATTTAGGTTTTAAAGTCGTTAAATTCTTTAGACGTTTTATATATTTGCCACCATATATCATAACTTCTTGGTCATTAGCGTCCAGCTTTGATTCTAACTCTGCAGTTTCGCCTCTACGAACTCTTACAGTACTATATGCAATAGAGTCTTCATCTCCTGCATTGGTCCATTTAACTTTAACGTACATTGGAGAATATGGCTCTAATCCTATATTAACAGTATCAGCAGCTTGTGCTCTTATTGTTACCCAATCACTAGTAGCAGCATCAAATCCTAACAATGTATCCATATACAATAAACGTTCTCTTATCCATTTTTTTATATGATGATATCTACTACCATGCATAACATTTAAATAATCATTTCTAAAGTTTAAATATTTTTGTTGCATAGATTCTGCATAATATGTTTCAGGAATCTTTGCAATATTTAAATCATATAGATAATGCATTATATTATCTAATGTTAAATTGCCAATTCTAAGTTTTTGATACTCTTCTTTGATTTCATCCCACATATAATCATGTAGTTTAACCCATAATTTAGAAGCAGATGTATTGAATGCAGTATTGTCATCTTCATTTATAGAATCATGTTCTGGTTCTATATCTACATCGAATTTAATTAAACCTTCATTATTAAGACCCATACATGTGTCCATGTCATACAATTGAGGATACCATATAGTACCTCCATCAAATGATGTAAGCTTCATATTTTTACCCAAAGAGTCGACAAGACCAAATACATTAACAAATATATAATATCTAATTAAATGTGTCACATTAAAATGATTAGATAATTCTTCTTTAAAGTTTTCAATACCTGCACTATCTACCCATTCAACTAGTTTAGATATTTCGTTATATGTATCATTTCCTTCTCTAGAAGGAGGATATATTAATTTGAATTCATCTTTATAATATTGAACTTTTGATTTACCAGAGTTTATTGTCCAAGCATTAAATGCTGCTGCTCCTGACTGAGTATTGGCAGCTGCTTCATAGCTTAAACATTGACCATCTTCGTATTGAGTATATCCAAATGTATTTGCAGAATATCTATCCGTATTGAAATCATATACTCCATAAGGAACAAACTCTGGATTAGCTTGAGATGTATCTTTAACATATACATATATAGGGAAACCAGCTATAGTATGTCTTACTTCTGGTTTTTCTAGGACATTATCTTGCATATCTTTTATTTGAGCTGGATTATATGTATTTTCATCAAATAATAAGTCATTAGCAATAGCGGCTAATCCTACATTATTTATATTAGATGAATCCATATAATTTGCTTTAAGACAGAATAATGTTTCTTCTTTCCCTGTTTTGAAGAAAGGATTGTAATACATGTCAGCACCAGAATCATCTGCTAAAACTATATTAAAGTTTGGTATAACAAAACCTAAAGATGATGTACCTTGAGCATATATAGAACATCTACTAGAACTAAAACCTGTACCACAATTTTCTGTATCTGGAGAATCATAGGTTATAGTTAAAGGGATTTTGTTATTTTTATCTGAGTCAAGATTTTCTCTATTAAATGTTAAATACATTTTTGGCAATGTTTTATTGTCAAAACAGAAATTGTATTTTCTTCTTTGTTCTTGTCTATCTTCTATATCAGATATCATTAAAGTTATAACTTCATTATGAGTTAATGCTCTATCATATATTCTTAAATGTTTAATACAACATGTACCATAACCATTACCTTTAATAGAATTTAAATATATGTAACTATCATGTGCAAAGTTTTCTAGTATTTTTTTATTAGATAATTGCGCATCTGTCAATGAAAATCCGTCAGTAGGTATTCCATCAACATATACTTTACCGTAACGTTCGTTTCTATCTATAACAAATGTAACTCTTACGTATTCATCTTCACTTATAGTTACATCTGATTTATGGTTTTCAGATCTAATACATGCTTGATATGTATTAATAAAGCATCCTAGAGATTCATTAGTACTATCTGTTATGTCTAATACTCTGGCATCGACGTTACCAACATCGCTTGTTTTAAATAATATATCTATAGTTCCGCCACTCTCAAAATTGTTTTTGAATGGAGCATATGGTATTTCTACATAAGCATTACCATTACATTCAAGCCAATATTCTTTTGTATCTAAATCACTCATCCAACCATTAGATGCATAGTTAAAATTATGTAATTTTCCTTCTATACCGCCTATTTTATCTCTCCATATATTTCTATCTTGATATAAATTACTTTTATTGTCACTAGCATCCCACCAAGCTACAAGCTTATATTTGGAACCCTCTACTTTTTCAAATTCAGTATCTTCATTAACTTGTATAGTAAAATCTAAAGATGCTGTATTTTTATCGCTATCCTTAACTGTTATATTTAAAGTATGTGTTCCTATAGACAATGAGTTATTACTCCAAGTATATGCACCAGATTTTATAGTACCAGTTGACGAACTTCCGTCAAGTGTAAATGTAATTATAAAATTCTCTTCGCTGACTTTAGATACAGTATAATCTATAACAGCTGGATTACCATCGATTACTGTTAATGGTGATTTTGTTTTAGATGATAAATATAAACTTTCAGAATTTGTTATTACAATATTTACGTCATATGATATAGTTCTATATTTACCAACCTCAGCGTAATACGTAACAGGATGTATACCTAGTCCCAAATCTTTTAGAACTTGACTATGCTTTCCAGCTGAAGTTTTTATAATTTGTTCTTTTCCGTCTACAGTTAAATGTAAATATGTAGCATCAGTCAAATTTGATACTAATTCAAAATCAAAGGATACCTCTTGTCCTATAGCTATAAAAGTATTAAAATTACTTAATAAGTTTATTTCGATACCTCCACAAACTATAGTCCATGAAAGTTTATTAGTATACATATTACCTCTGTCTTTAGCTTTGATTTCTATTTTGAATACGCCGTTGCCTAGAGGTCCTATTTTAATATTGTTATCACCTTGTTGTATTGTTTGCTTTGCAATTTCTATACCATTTACATTTATATAACATATACCATCGCCTAAATTAGGTGACACAAAATAAATAGGTATAGTTATTATATCTTGAGAATCAGCTGAATCTAAATTAAAACTAGATTCAATTGTCGGAAGGGCTCCTCCACCTCCACTGCCGCCAGGATGATGTTCAATATGATCATTAAGCCTATTGGCTACAGTTATTATTTGTTTTGCATTTATGCTTGATTGCTCTTTGCTATTACCAAGTTCTCTTAATGCACCCTCAACATTATCAGATTCAAAATTTTCTTCTAAATCTAATATTGAGATAGCGGAAGCTTTATTAGTAGCTTCCACTTCCCACTGATTAGTTTTTGGGTTATATCTTTTAATAGACATTTAATAACACCTCCAACTTATTTAGTGTGTCTTTCTTCTTGATAATTAATAATTAAACCTTCTGGATCATAGTCGCTATTTGGTTTAAATTTATCTGGGTTATTGTAATCAAAATCATTTACAGTAACTACTCCATATTCTTTTGTTAAAACATTAGGTACTTGTTTTGCAACGAATTTAATTTGGTCTCCAGTTATATCTATTGTCATATAAGCAGGTTGACTCATTACTCCACCCCACCATGCATACCACCATGGCCATACACCACTTTGTATTTCTTTGTTACTATGTTCACTATTTATTAAAGAAGGTATAGCAAATGTTATACCGGTTTCTTTACCAGTAGATTTAAAACCAGTTGCTGCATTCATAACATAATAAGTACCATTTAATTTATCTTCTGCTCTGTTGATTACTCCACTTTCTGGTTTAGTATAATCTTTATATTCTTTATCAGCTGGTATAAGATTTTCAATTGAACCATCTGATACTTGTTTTAATTTTACATATCTATTATATGTTATTCCTGTTCCACCATTGTCTCCCATTTCTTTATAAGGAACACCATTAAATCCTGTATATAAACATTTACTTCTTGTGTATGTATGATTATGTCCGCATAAAACAACATCTACTTTATATTTTTCAAATACAGGAACAAATGGTTGAACTCTAGGAGTTCTTACACAAGTAAATGGACTTAAGTGCATATATACAATAATCCATCTAGGTTGTGTTTCTCTTTGTTTTACTTCTGCTAAGTGAGCATCTAACCACGCACATTGTTTTGCTATAAAGTTATTTACAGTAACGCCACTGTACATTTGTTCTTCATTTGAATTGACACATACAAAATGAACATATCCTAAATCAAATGCATATGTAGAAACCATATCAGGATTACCTGGTGTTTGAACTTCTGTTACATAGTCATTCATTTTAGGAGCATCTTCTGCTGTTAGATAATAATTAAATGCTTTACCATATTTTTTATCTATAAGGTCATTGTTTCCACAAGTAATTTCGTGGCACATATTTCTAGTAAATTCTCTGGAATGTTTAAAATAATATCTCCATTCAAAAGAGCGTGAAGCATTTTGTGAAACGTCTCCAGTATTTAAATGCCAATCGAAATTAGTTCCTTCGTGATATGCTATAGATTCAACTGCAGTTTTCCAAGCACGATATTCATCAGGAGTCCAACCTTGTTGATCTGTTGTCCATAATATTCTCATAGGTTTGTAAGTAACAGAATCACTATTTTTTATTAAGTATTTTTTAACTTCAAATGTTTCTGTATCAGACCATCCACCTTCTTCACCAGCTTGATATTCATATTTACCAGGTTTTAAATTTTTTACTATTACTCTATGTATTGTACAATCTTGATCATGGTGTTTTACCATTTCTTTTTTAGTTTCTACTTTTACCCATGGTTCAGTTTTTGCTATGCCATTTTCATCTGCAATCATTCTGTATTTTAAATATCCAGTATCAGTTACTTTAGATTGCCATGTAAATGTTCTAGATGTTTCTCCATCTTTTCCATAACATATATTTACTAGATTAGGTATATTTTGATTAAGTTTGATTCTATCAACATAATAGTCCCAAGAACCATCTGCGATACTTCTAGGTCTATAAATTGATACATCGCAAGTTTCATAATTAATTGCTTCTACTGATGCAAAACAATTATAACTTCTTTTTGTGCTACTATTAAAACCAAAATCTATTTTTCTAATAGCAGTATTTTTATTCATTGCATTTCTTGCAAAATTTGATGCAGCTACTTTATTAGGAGCAGCATATCCTGGAGCAATATGTGTACCATCTTCACTATTGCCAGCCATAATGTCTATAAAGCGTAAGCTAGTTATGACTTCTCCAGTAGCACTATTTGTTTTTTCTTTTACTATATCATCAGCAGTAGGAGTTTCTCCACCTACTGCCAAAAAAGCAGTAAATCCAGTTGGGTCAAATTCCATGTCCCATTCTTGATCGTATTTGTCTATTTTACATCTTATTAAATCACTTGTGACGTTAGAGTCTTCAAAAGTTCTTTTGCCTCTTATTAAAAAAGAGTGTTGATATGGAATAACTCCAGTAAGTTTTAATCTTTGCCATACGTTTGTGTTTGTGTTGCTATAAAATAAATACATTCCTTTTAAGTTTATATCTTTTTTACTGTCACTATCATTATAAAGCTCTATAAAACTATGACTTACAGATGTACCTGCTGTTGATGAAGGGCCTCCACCGTATATTTGATTTATTATAAGACCGCTATAATCTTTTGAACCAGGCATAGCATCCGGTCCAGTATATGCTTCTATTGGATATACTGTTTGTGTGCCATCTGTATTAATAGTCATTCTATATTGTTGTCCATCGTCGTCAACTAAATCTAAATATTTATTAGATAAGTTATCAGCGCCTTTTAATTGTTTAGCTTTAACTTTTCTGTTTTCGCCATTAGTTAATAATAGCAAATAATCATCATTATTAACGTTAACAACTTCAGTTAATTCGCTCATCTTTGTACCTTTAATTTCAGTAGCCATTTATCTTCCTCCTTTAATTTTCTAGGCATAATACAGTTCCATCTTCTAGTTCTGTATAAGTACCATCTTCATTTAATATTGCATTATCAATTTTAGTTGTGCCAGGAGCTTCCGATGCAAAATCATTTTCGCATAACAATGGTTTGCCATCTTCCAGCAACAACATTAAGTTATTGTTCTCTAACAGCATATAATTATTAGTATCAACTTCTTCACTAGGAGTATCTGGTTTTGTTCCTCCACCGGATCCACCGTTGGCAATGATATCTGCAATTTGTTTTTTAAGCGTTTTAATTTCTTCGCTCATATTTTGTATTACTGTACTGTATTCTTGCATTATTGAATCGATTTCGCTTCTGATACCATCTGCTGAATCAGATAAATCTATCCATAGCATATTTTTGTCAGGGGGTTCATCGCCTTCTTCATAGCTTATCCAAACATTATTTAATGCCATAACTGATTTTAAAGCCGTTGTCAAGGCTTCGACTTGATCTTCAAGTCTATTGACATCAGCAGCAAAATATACTTGTCGATCATTAAAATGTTTAGCTGTAAAATCCATATTCTCACCTCACTTATTAAATACAAATAAAGGAGAGAATGATTTCTCTCCTTATTTTATTACTAAAAAAGTTAGCTATTAAGCGTACTCCAATAGGACGAACTTCTAATATCTTTATCGTTTGTTTTGAATTTTAAGAAGTTAATTAGAGTTCCATTATATTTTATATAATCTTTAAAGGCGGCTTTATATGCTGTTAATGTTCCATTTTTACTTGCCCATGCATAGCTTTCTGTATAGCTCCAAGCAGTACCATACCCAGAACCATATGATAAAATATATACATCTTCACGCAAAGTATTACCAAATACTTTTTCTGCGTTTGTATCAGAAGCTGTACTCATATATAAATCAAAGTCAGTACATCCTACACCTGTGTCATTGACTGTAAATATTCCATCACAAGTAGCTGTCTTACCATTGCCATCTGTAATTTTCTTACCATTAAGTTTTGGAATATAAACTTTAGTTCCATATGGAAGATTAAATGATCCACATGTATGACCAAGGTTTAAAGGTATAGAACAACCAGAACCACTGTCTCCACCATAGCCAGTTACTTTACATTTTTGTAATTTGTATACATAATTATGACCATCTATAGTTCCTGTTTCGTTAACGCAATTAGTATATTCTGTTTTTCCTGTACTAGGAATATCAGTAGATGAAGATGATTTTTTCCAATGTATAGGCTGTGGTCTAACTACCATTACTATATCGTCTGAATATCCATAGTTACCAGCTATAGAAACTATTCTTACACCTGCGTTTAAAGTTGTTTTATCATTAAATGTATGGTTACTTTCCATTGTACCGTTGGTAGATTCTATTACGCATTTCTTACCACTTGAATTATTTCCATAACATATAGCTACGTGTGATACTTTCATATGACGATCACCTTGTTTCCAACCGCCTGTTGTTGGATCTTTTTTAGCGTAGAATACAAAATCACCTTTTTTAATAGGAGAGAAATCATTTGATTTGCTTCCGCAATCTCCATATGTAACACCAGTATCTACATTCTTATAATAAATAATTCCCTTGCCAAGTCTATCGAAATATTCACATTGAGCTGCCGCTTCTCTGGCAAATGTTCCATCTTCTTTAGTCATATTAAATGACCATGTAACACTATCATTTTTTTGTAATCTATCTGTTCTAAATGAATTGAATTTAGACAAACTCTTATATGGACTTTGATCATATGTATATCCTTTAGCGCTTAAACCAGCAAGAGTACTACAGTCTATAGCTTTATAATATCTTGTTTCACTACTACGAGTAGTTTTAACCCATAAAGATCCAGTTGCTGTTGTTGATGATGAGCATGTACCACTTAATGGAGTATATTTTGATCTATATGTTAAACCATTATCCCAGTTGCTTCCACCACTAGCTTTTTCATTTTTGCAATTTGCCCAATAAGTTTTAGCTGTAGCTACTAAATCATCTGCATATGGGAAATCTACTATAGTATTTGTATCTTCGCCTGGACCTGGTCCTGGATCTGGACTTGGTGGAACAATCGGATCAGGATCAGTTCCTCCGCCTCCTCCACTACTGGCACTTAAAGCGACGCCAGATACTGAAGCTAAAATATTATTAATTCCATAATCAAAATCTATTGTATATAATTTATCAGCAACTGGTTTAAAGGCTTTGTCAGTACAATCAACACCAATATATATTATGCCTCCAGCTGTACTAAAAGTAAAAGTATCAGCACTTGTAGTAAATGTAACTCTTGTATGTGCATATAAGTTTGAAAAAGTTGAATTAGAAACCGCTATAGACAAACTTTCTAATCTCTTTTTGAATGAATAATTACATGTTTCATTGTTTAAGGTTACTGTAGTAGATGTGCTATATGTATTTAATATTTCTTTTATAAAATTTGCTTTCGTTCCATCTATATATAAACCAGTATTTTTAAACTCATATATACATCCATTGGCTCTTACTAATAATGGCATTGCTATATCCATAAGTTTCTCACCATCGTCTAATTCATTTGCTGATTTACCAAAGGCAATTGATTTTCCTCCAGACGCTATGTCCATTATAAAATACGAAGTAAGCAATTCATCATTATATGATGCAGACCCATAAGAATCTGTTAACGTATATGTTAACTTATATGATGCATCTCCTTCAAAATTATTTGCCCAATATATTTCATAATAATGTCCACCATCATCTTTTTCTATTGAATAAAAATTATTATTATCAATATCAGAGAAATAACTATCATTTATTAAACTGTATTGTCTAGTTGTAGTTGCAGAAGATTCTTCGGATGCTTTTTGACATGATATATTTAGTTTTATATTATTATTTTGTATTTTAGAATATTCAAAATCTAAAGTTAGTTTTAATATAGAACCATCGTCCGATTCTTCATAATTTCCTTCACTATTTATAGAAGCTCTCGATGTTATGATAGACAAGAACTTTGGTGCTTCATAATTCAATACAGTTATTGATATCTTATTAGGACATGTTGCAGTTATTCCTCTAGAGTCTGTAGCTGTTATAGTGTATGTAACTGTTCCACTTTTCGTTAAAGTAGGTGTCATTATAGACGCTGTAGATAATCCGTTTGATAAATAAATAATAGAGCCGCTATCATATCCATCTGTTCCAACTATTCTTATGGATTTTATATTTGCTCCATTTGTAGACTCTACTTTTATTGCACCGAATTTGCATCTCGTTTCGTTTATGATAAATGATTTATATGATTGAGGCCAAGGAGTGGCACCATTTAATGTAAAATTAAAATAAGAAGATACGCCACCGCTTCCACCGGCACCAGTATTATCAGTATCTATATTTACTGTAAATGTAGTAGTATATACGTCACCAACCAAAGTTGAGTAATTTGAATCAGAATATGTATATAAAAGTAAATTACATGTAGCAGAAATCGAATTTTTAAATATAGAAGAGTTTATCCAAGAAGAAGGTATTGTTTCATTTAATACTGCTGTACCGCTTGGTATATTATATGTAACAGTATTAGAATCATCTAAATTAAGTGTTACTTTATGCGAAAACGAAGGATCGTTTGCAAGAATAGTTCCTACTATATTTTCGCCTAGTTTATAAGAAGTATTGTTTAATTGAATCGTACTTTGTTTAGGGATTGTTTTTAATGTTATTTCATACGGATCAATAATACCCTTGCCTGGATTGAATCCTGTTAAATCAAATATAGCAGAGATTTTTAATTTTAACGAACCATCTGGTTTATGATTTAATGTAATTGATTTTGAACTTATACTTATATAACTTCCGACTGCAGCATTTCTGCAGTCGAATTTTGTTTTTGAATTGACTAAATTAGTTTTGTTTCCATCTATAGTAACACTTATACTATAAGGAATTGTTGCAGAACTTGTATATGTTTTTGCATATGAAGTCAATTTCTTTATTTTTAATTCTAATTTTAAAGTAGACGTATTGTTGTCTTTATTCTGTGTATAAGAATAAAACAAATACGGCTTTAAATTAGCATTATTGTTTTTAAATGTACCACTTATTGCGTATGCCATTATTGATTCCTCCATTTCAACGACATATGTCCATTATTTCGATACTCAAAATCAAAGAAGCCAGGAGTCTGATAACCTTGATTTTGATTTGTACCTAATGTAAGTTTGTTTCTAATTTCAGCATTCATGATATACATCTTAGAAGATGATACATAAGCTACTTCTGTATTTTTGTTCATGAATGCCAACTTTTCAGATGTAATGACTGTTCTATAATTTAATTCCCCAGTGTTTTTTCCTAGTGTTATAGTATCGCCTTTCATTTCTATGTATTCACTAAGCTTTCTATCATAAGCATTTATTGCACCATCTATAGTAGTGTTAGCATCATCATCTGAATATGCAGAGTTTTTAATTAAAAAACTATCACTATCTACTATTATTTTTCCATCGTTAGTTACTTCAAAAGTATTTACTCCATTTGGACCACTAACAATTAAACCTCTTGCATTAATTTTATCACCAGTTATACTACCCGCTTTTATTACTTTAGAATTAAGATGTCCAGTAGTTATTAAGTCTGCATTAAGTTCTCCTGTATTTATGTAAGACGCATTAATATTTAACTTATTATCTTCAAGTACTATTGCGTCACCTTCTGTAGTACCTAGAACAAACGTATCCGGGTTTATTAATACAGAAGAATGATCTTCATCTTCACCAGTAATTGAAAATACTATTTTATCTCCATTATTGAAACTAAAATTATCTTCAGTTATATTGACATGACTTGTTGATATAGTTTTTGCACCTATTTTATCTGCTGTTAATTGTCCAGTAACTATACCACTAGCATCTATTCCAGTAGTTGCACCTCCAGAATATAATTCCCATGCTGATATAGATGATGTAGCTGGACTAGCATCAGTATCATTACCATTAAAATATAATCTAAAGTATTTTGCAGTTACTCCAGATGTTTTTAAATCTAGCGCATAATCAAAGCCATCTTTTGTAGTCGCTAACCATTGATCATCATCATCTGAATAATAATTATGCCAATGCTCATTATCTATAGAATACTGTAATTTATAATAATGTGTTTTTAAAGATTTATCCTTAAAATAAATCTTAGACGCTGTTATATTATAGAATTGTCTTAAGTCTACTTGTATAAAAACTTTTTCAGTATTGTTTAAAATATTCCCAGAATAATCTATTTGGAAATCATAATATTTATCATACTGAGCTTTGCCTAAAGTACAATCTACAATCTCAGTAGGATTGTTTGCTTCATTTATACTTGTGCATTTGTACCAATCAGCTTTTTTAGTAAGGTTATTAATTCCTTTAGCAGCATTACCTATAAGTAAGCTAGTTGCTTCTATAGAGTCAGATTTTATTAAATGACCATTTAATTCACCAGTTGTTATTGCATTTGCATTTATATTTGCCTTACCATTTACTAATGAAATTACTACACCATTGGTTGAATTCAATTGAAAATTATTAGGATTAATAGTAACATTGCTATTCTCATCTATTCCAAAAGTTGTTCTACCTTCACTATCTTTAACAACGAATGTACCATCGGTTACGTTTAAACGTCCTGCTGACATTTTACCAGCTGTAATAAAATTAGCATTAATAGATACAACTCCCTTATTTAAACTAATAGCAGGATTTGCACCATTATACAAATAAAAAGATTTAGGATTTAATGAAATTTCACCTTTGCTATCTATAGAAAAAGTAGTAACTCCAGATTCATTTTCAACTGTTAAATTTTTTGCATTGATTTCATTCCCATCTATTCTACCAAAATGTAATGCTCCATTTTGATCTATATATACTTTTTTCTCATCAGTATCTCTACCGAATTGTGCTGTACCATCTACATTTAATCTAAATGAAGGTTCGTTACAATAATAACCTACAATACCAGCATCTATTAATCCTTCTTGACCAGGAGTATTTCTTGAAGCTAGATCGATACCTAACATAACACCTGTAAGTCCAGATTCGCTTTCTGGTTCATAACGACCAAAGAAAGCTCTAGGCGAAACTATTTCTTCGCCACTAATTTCTGTTTTATTAGAATCCCATTTTTGTACCCATTGAGGTAAACCAGATGTTATATCTGAATCTTTTATAGTTACATTACTAAATGTTAACTTACCATTTTCATATCTCAATTTGTCGCCTAGAACAAAACTACCATTATCTAAATCAAATACAGATGAATTGTCTTTATTAGATAACTTACCTGTAGTTATTTGGTCTGCTGATAATGTACCAGTTTTAATGGCTTTAGCATCCATAGTATCGGTCTTAATGTATCCACCGTCTATAATAGTAACATCATTTGGATCTTTAGATGCTAACTTCTTAAAAGTAACGTAACCTTCCAAGTCAACATTAGTTGATGATAATACTATCTTTTTATTGTTCATATTGATTAATGAACCATTTGCATCCATCATTATGCCATCTGATGCTAATTTAAAAGATGACTCCATTTTCTTTTGATAATCTTTTGCAGACATATCAAAACCTTTAGCTGTTTGATCTAATATAGTTTCTCTATATTTTTCAGTTATTTCTTTATTATCTGGATTAGCTACGCCTTCTACTATTTTATTGATAATAGAATCTGCAGTAATTTTTTCATTAGCTATTGAACCTATAGCTCCTAATAAAGTATCTTGTTTATATAAGCTTTTTATTGATCCAACTTCAGTAATAACTTTGTCAGCTTCGACTCTAAAATCTGCCCATTCATCTGTAACCATAGTTAACTTCTTATCTGTTACATAGCTATCGCACAACACAAATAATTTATATAGCAATGCATTCTTTGTGCTATAGTCTGTATAATTATCATCTAGAGTTGGTTCATCTGCATATACTTGAATACTATAACTAGATCTATTTGATTTTTCATCTATCTTATCATTAATAGATTCTATTAATCTTTCATATGATTCATAATAAGCCAAGTGAGTATAATACAATAATTTTTTAAGTTTAGAACTATCAACAGGTTTATCAGAGCCTATACCTAATCTAGACAAACCTAATCTTGCTTGTCCAAGATAAAATGAAGTTAAGTCATTACCTTCATCATCTGTAAGTGTAACTGTTTTGTTTGCATTAAATCTCATTGATTGTATATTAGTTAAATCATCATTTTCTGATTTGGCTCTATCAATCATATCTTGATCTAACCAATCACTCCACAGACCATCATAATCTGTTTTAGCTAATACATCATCATTATAATATTGATCATATTCGAATTCAGCTTGTTCATGGTCTTTTTCTATTTGATGTAAAAAATATTTTAATTGTTCTGGACTTAATTGATCTAATTTACTAGATATAAAATCTTCTATGGTTTGATTAGTAGCAGATAACTTAAAACTATTTACAACTAAATTAACATTACCATGTTCATCTATTTCTAAGGTTTTAACATTATCACTATCTCTTCTGACTACAAGGTTTTTAGCGTCTACATAATTTCCTTTTAATGTTCCAGATTGTATATATGTAGCATTAAAATAATATTGTAATTGACCAGTTTTTGGATCTATCATAGAATAGATTCCCTGTATTTTACCATTATATGTTAAAGCATTAAACAATGCTTCGGGATCGTATTCTATTTCAGAATCATAAGGAGAAGGCTCCCATGGATATACATTTCCAGTATTGAATAGCGCTAGCTCTGTTATATAAAAATTGTATCTATAGCCACTTGTTCCAAGTATTTCCACTCTAATATTTGTAGTATCGTTTAATGTTTTAAATGTTGTGAAGTAATGTTTAATGGTTTCTTTTATTGTTACTTCTTCTTCAAATATTAAAGTTTCTACTTTATTTGAATTAATTGAATATATATTAACTTTTACTTTATCAGAGTCCTTAGAATTATTTTTAATTAAAAATTGAAAACTATAAGTGTCATTTATATATATCTTTTCTGAATCTTGTGTTGTTTGGCTAATACCTCTAGGCTCTATATATTCAGTTTCAGATACTAGATTTAACCATTTTTTATCATTAGCTGTAGTTACTACAGGAGTAAATGAATAAGTAGTATCTCCAACAATATCAAAATATTTATAGTTATAAGACCAGAACGCAGAGTTCCTTAATAAATTTTTTACAGTTGATGTTACAGTACCTACTTGGACCCATTTAGTACCATTCCACATCCACATAGTAGCAGGATCAGTAGAACTGTCTATCCATACTTGACCTATATATGGATTATCTGGTCTAAGCCCAGAAGACAATAAATCATTTGTATCTACTATTGATATTCTAGAACATGCAACTAATGTATCATCACCAGGTATACCAGAAAGGTTTTTATAAGCCTCAAATTGTATTATTGCTTTTCCATTGATTTCATCTTTAGTAACTGTTATTGGATTTTTGCCTTTGTGCTCTTTGTTCCATTTTTGGTCAGCTTCATATTTACCACTATCATTATTCCAAATAGTCCATCTTATATCTTCGAATTTGTCAGTTACGTCTTTTAAGTCTTCATATATAACACCAGTTAAAGTTGTTTCCAAATCATAAGGATATAATATAGAACCATTACTAGAAAAAATATCTGATTCATATAATGTAGTTTCATCTAAAGCTTCAAGTATTGTACTGGCAGAAGTTAATGCTTTATAAGAAATCATTAAACATCACCACCTATTGTACGACTCTATTATTCTTTAATTCATTTGCTGTAAATATTTGTGCTTCAGGATCGTCAATGCCAAGCTCTAAATTTAATGCCTCTGCTTGATTCATTTCGTCTTCTGACACTAATAAATGATTCATTAATTGCTCTTTTGCATCTTGAGCGGCTTGCTTAGTTTTTTCAACTATATCTACTGTTAACTGTTCCTCTCTTGTTATATCTTCAAAAGTTATATATATACTTCTTTCATCACTAACTGGATTAAAGTTTTCATCTTCAGTATTCATAACTTGATATTTTAAAGGCTTAGTTCTATCTGTATTTGACCACACATTTCTTGTCTCATCTTTATCATAACTATATATATACCAATAATATTCAAATTCAGTATTATATAAAACGGAGTCATCATTTAATAATTCACCTTTGTATGTTATAACCACTTTAGCTGTTGTACCAGTACTAGTTGCAGAGCGTCTTAGTTTATTACCATTGGATAAACTTATGTAAGCTCTGGTATCATCAGTATTGTCATAGACAACTATTATATCATTAAGCTTTGCACCATTTTGTTTATCATCTGTTATTACTAATTTAATAGAATCTGAACCACTTATTAAATCTGGATATATTCTCAACATAATACCACCTCTGGCATTAGTTGTTATATTGTATTCGATACTCTCAGTTTCTTCATTGTATACTTTTCTACATATATCGTAATTATTGCCATCATTATCAGTAGTGCCATTAATTTCTTCTTGTGCAGTTGAATCTAATAGTTTCCAGCCTCCATTTATTATATCTCTTATATACCATTGAATTTTTAATTGTGAAGTAGCATCATCCATTTCGTCTTGCAAATCTACTTCAACACCTGATCTATAATAATGAGCTTCTAATTCTAAATAATCTGGAGTTCCATTATAAATAGATGTACCGTTCAAGGCTTCTATAACTGCTTTATTAACGCCTTGACCAGTAGCAATATCACTTAATGTAATAGAGAACTGTTGAGGTATATACATTCTTGCATATGGATCATAAAAACTAAATTTACATACTATTTCACAAGTGGTATTAGCTTGTAATATGTTATCTGTAATTACTAATTGTCTACCATCGTTACAAGAAATAGTGTTATTTTTATCTATATTATATGTCCATGTAAATGAATAACCATCTGTTCCTCTAGTAATTTCTTTTTCTACACCAGAAGAATCTTTTTTAAACCAGTGAATATCAGATATCATTGGTGTAGTAAAATTATGACTACTTAAATCATCAAATGTTCTATACTCAGTTGGATCAAATAAATCAGGATTATATCTACCAGTATCTCCAACTTTATAAATATTTGTAGCTATTAAATATGGTCTTAAAACCAAATTGTTTTTAGTCCAATCTGGAGAATAAGGATTAGATTGACCTGTATAATAAATTTGAGTTCTACTACCACTAATTACACTTAAATTACCAGTAAGATACGATGCATCAGTTTCATCTGTAATTATTGTACTAGCAGTAGTAATAGCTTCGTATTTTCTTGTCAATTATATCACCTCTTTATTGTTTAGTTTGGTTTGCATATGTTTCATATATCTTTTTAATCCATTCTGTATCGTCTTCATATTTAACAAATGATACAGAAAATTGTGCATGAAGATTAACATCTTCTTTATTCACAATTATTGATTTAGAACCAGTAGAATGTGCATCATTCCAATACTGATCTTCTAGTTTGCTTACTTCAGAATTTCCAGACGTTCTTGTCCATATAAAATTGTCTGAAGGTACAGTATCTGTAATATCTTTATTGTTTGAATATAGTTTTGCAGATAAGATTATAGGAGATGTTTTAAAATCTCCATTGTCTCTATGTATTTCTAGTCTATATGTAGTATTAGATATTATATTATCGTCTTCCCACCAATTTTCTTTATCAGTTATTTTATAACCAGCTTTTGTTAAACCGTTTGCAATATCTTCTACCTTAACATCATACTGATTATTACCTTCGTTATAGTGAGGATGAACAACTAAATCACTAGGACTAACATTATTTTTCAATTATATCACCTCATTTTCTAAGCATTGCTATTATATTATTACTAAATAAAAATAGCCCCTTTGAATGGGGCTACAAATAAATTAAGCTGTGTATGTTAATCTTATTTTAGCATTAGTATTGTATATTATATAATATGACATAGAAGTCGATGCTTTATAAACTTTAAAATGATCGTATTTTCCTGAAGCAAATCCATTTTTTATTGTATCAGAAACAGTGATCCATTTACCACTACCTCTTGACAATGTAGAACTTGTATCAACTGCTACATCTGAATATCTACCAGCACTATCACAAGCGTATAAACATACTGTAGCTGCTGATGCACTACCATGAGCTGTATTAGCTCTTTCTACATACACTTCCATTTTAGATACTGTAGAGTTATTCATAATTGCTTTTATTTCTTTTAATCTACTAGAAGTGAATCTAAAGTTACCTTTATAATAATAATATCCAGACCAATAACCTTGTCTTATAACAGAAGTATTTGTACCCACTTTATTGCTATAACTACTTGATGAATAATTATCTGTATAACAGTTATTGAATGTGTAAGTTGTAGTATTTGTAGTTGATTCAACTGTATCTCTACCTGAAGAAGTTGAGAATACTACATTCCATCCTTTTGCTTCAGCTATTTTATAATTACAATTTTGTTGTATTGTAGTCGACAATGAACTTATGTCTATTTGTTTTAATGGATAAGCTATATTAGAAACTGTGCTATATTTTGAACCATCAGAAATATATGCAGAAGAATTGTTATAAGTTTTAAGAGGGTTGCTGTATGCCGTAGATGATGTACCATATCTATATTTATTTATTCTATACCAACCACTTGATGCTGTTCCTAATATAGGTATTACATCTGTTTGTCCTACTTTACCAATAGCTGTACCAGAGCTGGATCCCGAAGTTCTTACATTCATACCACTAGTAATTGTAGCGACTCTTGTAGTAGCTGTGTAATTATTTGCTTCTGGCAAATATGAGAATAATGCATTTAATTGTGCCAATGTTGTATTGGCATTAAGTTTTATAGTATCCATTATTATCATAGTACCTTTTATTCCATCTATTATATCATCTAACACAGTAGGGTAATCCTCAAATTTTGTTGGAGCAGTTTTATCATTGTCTTCTATTACAGCTTTTAGTCCCTGTTTTGTATCTAATATATTTTGTAATTTATCTGACGTTGCCATTATATCCCTCCTTTATTATAACGAAACACCGTTTATTTCATCTAATATTGTATCTATATTTCCCACTTGAGTTTTTAAGGTACTTACATCACTTTGTAAAGTTTCTACATTATTCTGTATAGTAAAAACCACTGAATTTGTTGCATAATTATTATGAGTATGACTACTAGTAGCAGCACCTATATTAGCTGGTGTAATATTTATTGTTTTATTTGCAGAACCATTAAATGTTCCAGCATTTGTACCATTAGTTTGAATTGTTAAAGTTCCAGTAGTCTTTGCAGCTTGTGTAGCAACACCACCTGCAGTTGAAGAGCCTGCATAAGGATGTGTATGTGAAGCAGAAGCATATCCAGAGTGAGTATGGTTAGCAGTTGCAGCTCCTATGCCACCTGCTGTTATATTTAAAGATTTATTAGAATTTCCATTAAAAGTAATTGCTTCTGTACCATTAGTCTTTATAGTTAAAGTACCACTAGTCATTGCAGCTTCATTTGCTACACCACCTGCAGTTGTAGATCCTGCATATAAATGAGTATGCGAAGCAGGAGCGTATCCAGAGTGAGTATGATTAGTAGCAGCTGCTCCTATACTAGATGCTGTAATATTAACAGTTTTGGTAGCACTACCATCAAAACTAGCAGCAGTTGTACCATTTAATTGTAATGTTAAAGAATTGTTGACTTTGTTTGCACTAATAGCCGAACCTCCAGCAGTACTAGATCCAGCATACTTGTGGGTATGATTGTCTAAATCAGGCTTAAAAATATCTGTATAAAATTTAACTAATGTATCTTTTAATAAATTTGTTACACTTTTTTTAGATAACGCCATTAGTTTTACCTCCTTATTCATTATATTCTAATGTATTATTACTAATTAATATATGATATAAATAAAGCCAAATAGCATAAAACTATTTGGCTCTGTACGATTAAAGTATTTGTGTATTTCCTAGATATGCTTTATATACAATATTTTTTTACATGCATTTTTTAACATTGGTATTGTTTTTTTATTATATTATTGTGTTTCTTCCGTACCATTACTATCATCACTATCATTACTATCTGATTGATTTGTATAAGTTACAAAATCACTACTATTGTCATTTATTGTTAAATTTATATTTGCAGTTATTGTTCCGCATGTAACTTTTATAATACATGAACCAGCAGATTTTGCTCTAATCCTATTATTATTTTCAATCACTGCTATACTTTCATCTAAAGATTCAAAATGTATTTCATTATTTTCTGTACTATTCAATGGATAAGCAACAACATCAATAGTTTGAACACTATGTCTTCTGAAATAATATTTATCAGTATCGAAAGAATCCATGCACCATCTAATATAATTAACACCTTCTGCTGGTATAGTACAAGTCATATTGTTATAATTCTCAATATCACCATCTGTATATTTTTTATAATTTGCCCATCCTTTGTCTGGTCCGAACCAAGTTTGATAATAATCTTTAGTTTCGCCATATCCAACTAAACCTATTCCATATTTTGTAGTTGGCATATCTATTATTATATCTTCTCCAGGAAATACTGGAATAAAATCATAAGTTGCCGAACTATCATCACCAGTAATACCACTAGAATCGTTAGTGGTTCTAAGTGCACCAGCTAAATGCCCTGCTGTATCTATATAAGTACTAACACGACATAATATACCATTAATATATTTTTCTGGTATTAATCTTGTATATAAGTCCATAGTCAAATCTTGTGTAATATTTCTGAAATTAAAATTAGTATGTGGTATACGTGGATTACTTGTTGTAAATAATTTTTTACTTCCTAAATATATTTTTTTTATTTTATTTTCTCCTATTGATAATGCTTTTATATTATTAATACC